>Ga0213863_10000192_pt1 | contig 48057 bp, 47 predicted proteins | sample PICome_8_FD_160128 | JGI IMG/M metagenome (GOLD analysis project Ga0213863, IMG submission 160128) | Coastal seawater microbial communities near Pivers Island, North Carolina, United States - PICO497 | ecosystem: Environmental > Aquatic > Marine > Coastal | place: USA: North Carolina... | reverse complement strand
TCTTTCAATGGAGAGTAGCTTTAACATCACCTTTTATTTACGATGGAATTAGAAACCCTAACGTCCAAATTGCATTTTCAACAGAAGAAGCTGTTGGTGCGTTGTCTGCAGGAGGAACTGATTGTTTAATGTATGGAGCAGCTCCAGACGTCCTAATAACAATTAATTAATCACCTATATTTTTTGATCGTATTCACCAATTTTTCCGGTCTTTTGCAATAGATCGTCGATAAAATCAAAGATCTTTTTCTTTCTTTCATCTGAGGTTGGGCTTTCCGTTACCACTACTAAAGAGGGCTTGTTGGATGAGGCTCTAATAAGACCCCAAGAACCATCTTCTAGTGAAAATCTAACACCATTAACTGTTAATACATCCGTGATAGTTTGACCATCTATCTTAGTAGTTTTTTTTAACTCTTCAACTTGTTTTACCAATTCTTCTACTACTTTATATTTTTCTTCATCTTTGCAAAAAGGTGCCATAGTGGGAGTTTGATATGTTTTTGGCAATTCATTAATAAGATCATTCATCTTTTTATCTTGATGATCCAGCAAGTGACAAACTTGAATCGCAGAATTAATTCCATCATCATAACCAAAACCTAACGGCTGATTAAAAAAGAAGTGACCGCTTTTTTCAAAGCCAGCTAATGCTTTTTCTTTATTCACTTTTCTTTTGATATGAGAATGCCCAGTTTTCCAATAAATCGTTTCACAATTATGTTCTTGTAATACTTTATCATGAACAAATAATCCCGTTGATTTAACATCGACCACAAACTTTGATCCTTTATGTTTAGGAGCGAGGTTTCTTGCGATCAGAAGCCCAATTTTATCTGAGAATATCTCTTCACCTAAATTATCAATAACACCCACGCGGTCTCCATCGCCATCAAAACCAAATCCTACGTCTGCATTATTTTCTTTCACCGCCTTTGCTATCGCATGCAGCATTTCTAAATCTTCTGGATTAGGATTATATTTCGGAAAAGTAAAATCTAAATTACAATCCAGTTCTACTACTTCACAACCAATGCCTCTTAAAATATCCGGTGCAAATATCCCTGCGGTCCCATTTCCACAAGCAACTACTGCTTTAATTTTTTTTTTAATTTTATTTTTAGAAACTAAATCGTTGGTATAAATTTCCTTAAACCCTTTTATTTCTTTGTAGCTTCCTTTATCTAATTTAAATTTTTGATTTAGAACAATATCTTTTAATTCTGCCATCTCTTCTGGTGCATGAGTTAATGCTTTTTCAATTCCCATTTTAACACCAGTCCAACCATTTTCATTATGACTTGCAGTAACCATCGCAACTGCATCTGCATCTAATTCAAACTGTGCAAAATAAACCATAGGGGAGAGTGATAATCCCACATCTTCCACCGCGCATCCTGCTTGCATCAATCCTTCAATAAGAGATTTTTTAATGTCTTCACTGTACGATCGGTAGTCATGACCAACGACCACTCTTGGATTTTTTTTGGTACGACTTACAATTTGAGTTCCAAGACCCATTCCAAGATGCTTGATTCCCTCTAAATTGATATCATCTGGATAAAGCCATCTAGCATCATATTCTCGAAAGCCATTTTGATTCACAATAAGGTTGAAATTGTTCATAAGATAATTTTCAATGTTTATAGTAATTTATTTAAGTAGGGTAATTTTCTTGTAGATTTTTTCTTTTGTTCATTATATGTTCTCTTGATCAGCTATAACTAATGGTATATCAGTAATTTATAACCACAACATATAGTTGTTTTTAATTAAAAACCTAATAATTGGGAGATTATGCAAGAAAATTTAGCTCTGGCAATACAAAATGCTGTTGAAAACGATACTTCAAACATCATTAAGAAGTCAAATGAGAACCTTCAGGACCTAAAAAGACCTGATTTGTTCTCATTATCAAATGAAACAGAACTTTTTCAAAATGAAAAAGGAATCACCATTCGAATCGACAGAAGTAAAGATTCGAAGTTAACAGATTTCGGCAAAGCTACCTTAGTTGACAGATATTTAAACGAAGGAGAATCATACCAGGACTTATTTGCAAGAGTGGCAAGTACCTATGCGGATGATAATCTTCATGGGCAAAGAATTTATAATTACATGAGTAACCTATGGTTTATGCCATCTACTCCTGTTCTTTCTAATGCCGGAACAGAAAGAGGTCTTCCTATTTCTTGTTTTTTAAACGAAGCATCTGATTCATTAAATGGAATCGTAGATCTTTGGAGCGAGAATGTATGGCTTGCTGCTAAAGGTGGTGGAATTGGAAGTTACTGGGGAAATCTACGTTCGATTGGCGAACAAGTTGGAAGAGTGGGAAAAACTTCTGGTATCATGCCTTTCATTAAAGTGATGGACTCTTTAACTCTTGCGATCAGTCAAGGATCATTAAGAAGAGGATCTGCTGCTTGCTATTTACCTATTGACCATCCTGAGATCGAAGAATTTATTGAGATGAGAAGACCAACCGGTGGAGATCCAAACCGTAGAGCTTTAAATTTGCATCATGGAGTTTTAGTGACAGATGCGTTTATGAGAGCAGTGGAGCTTGATGAGCAGTGGCCTTTAAAAAGTCCTTATGATGGAACTGTTCAGTCTTCCATGTCTGCAAGAAATTTATGGATTAGGCTTCTTACTGCAAGAGTAGAAACAGGAGAGCCTTACATTGTATTTATCGATACCGTGAATAGAATGATCCCGCAGCATCATAAGCTTGCAGGTCTTACTGTAAAAACTTCAAACTTATGTAGTGAAATTACTCTTCCTACAGGAATTGATAAGTCGGGTAGAGATAGAACAGCGGTTTGTTGTTTGTCTTCTTTGAATCTAGAAACTTATGATGAGTGGAAAGATGAAAAAATCATGCTTGAAGATATCATGAAATTTTTAGACAATGTGTTGACTGATTTTATTACAAGAGCTCCAGAATCATTCTCTGATGCAACGTATGCAGCAATGAGAGAACGAAGTGTCGGTCTTGGTGTGATGGGTTTTCATTCCTTCTTGCAAAAAAATTCTATTCCGATTGAATCGGTGATGGCAAAAGTTTGGAACAACAAAATGTTTAAACAAATTGACAAGGAAGTGAATACTGCTTCTGTGAAACTTGCAGAAGAAAGAGGGCCTTGTCCTGATGCAGCGGACTATGGAATTATGGAGCGTTTTTCTAACAAAACGGCCATAGCACCAACAGCTTCTATTTCTATTATTTGTGGTGGAGCATCGCCTGGAATTGAGCCTGTAGCTGCGAACAGCTATACGCACAAAACTCTTTCTGGATCATTCAACGTACGAAACAAGTATTTAAAACAAATTCTTGCAAAGTATGAAAAGGATACAGATGAAGTGTGGTCTTCTATTACAACTAACCAAGGTTCTATTTCACATCTAGATTTCTTATCTGATTTAGAAAAGGATGTGTTTAAAACTGCTTTTGAAATTGATCAACGTTGGTTGATCGATCACTCAGCAGACAGAACTCCTTATGTATCTCAAGCACAATCCCTAAATGTGTTTTTGCCTGCAGATGTTCATAAGAAAGATCTTCATCAAATTCATTTTCAAGCTTGGAAAAAAGGTTTGAAGAGTATGTATTATTGTAGATCTAAATCTATTCAACGTGCAGAAGTAATCAACCAAACCGTGGCAAATGCCACTAAAAATCAACCAGCAGAAGCCTCTAATGGCGAAGCAGCAAATTATGAGGAGTGTTTATCATGTCAGTAGCCCCAAAAGTACCAGAAGTTCAAGCCAAAACAATCATCGGAGCAAATTATTGCGAAGAAGAAGGCTTGTTAAAAGAAAAGATTGTTTACAAACCATTTAGATATCCTTGGTGTTACGACGCTTGGTTAACTCAACAAAGAATTCACTGGTTGCCAGAAGAAGTTCCTTTAGCAGAAGATGTTAGAGATTGGCAAAAAAAATTATTACCACATGAAAAAAATCTTCTTACTCAAATTTTTAGGTTTTTCACCCAAGCAGATGTGGAAGTAAATAATTGTTACTTAAGGCATTACACAACTGTATTTAAGCCAACAGAAGTTCTAATGATGATGACCGCATTTGCTTCTATGGAAACAGTTCATGTTGCTGCGTACTCTCACTTACTTGATACGATTGGAATGCCAGAGACAGAATATTCTGCATTCTTAAAGTACAAAGAAATGAAAGATAAGTATGACTACATGCAAAACTTTAACATGGGTGATAAAAGAGAAATCGCTAAAACAGTTGCTGTATTCAGTGCATTTACTGAAGGACTTCAGTTATTTGCTAGTTTTGCAATTCTACTTAACTTCCCAAGATTTAACAAAATGAAGGGAATGGGCCAAATTGTTACTTGGTCAGTTAGAGATGAAACACTTCATTGTAATTCTATGATCAAAATTTTCAACACGTTCTGTGATGAAAATCCTGGATTATTGGATGACAGTTTGAAAAAAGAAATCTACGATGCATGTTCTACTATTGTGGAGCATGAAGATGCTTTTATTGATTTAGCTTTTGAAATGGGAGACATTGAAGGTCTTAAAGCTGAAGAAGTTAAAAAATATATCAGATGGATTGCCAACAGAAGATTAGCGCAACTTAGATTGAATGATCTTTATGAAGTGAAGGAAAATCCACTAACTTGGTTAGACGATATGTTGAATGGAGTAGAACACATGAACTTCTTTGAAGGTAGAGCTACAGAATATTCTAAAGCTTCTACTAAAGGTTCTTGGGTTGAGGCATTTGACTTTACCAAATAATTTTTTTTGATCACATATAAGAATTATTGGAGAAAAACTGGACTTAAAAAACCATTTGGTGACTTTGTTTTAAACCATATCGGTCAATTTCAAGTCCAGAATTTTCTAGAAGTAGGAGTTTTTTGCGGAGTAACCGCTAGAAATGTTTGTGAGCTTTTAAATAGAAAAAATAGTGGAAATTTTAAATATTTTGGAATTGATTTATTTGGCTCTGAAAAAAAAAGCCATGATGATGAAATCGAACCTAATTTTTTAGAAAGTCAAAAATTTTCCAATCCGTTAAAAAATATTTACTACAACTTTATCAAAAAAGAAAATTTAAACTCCTTGGAAAGTGTTAGTAAATTATTAGATAATTTTGCTAAGCAAGTTACATTGTTAAAAGGAGATTCTAGAGAAAATTTAACTAAAGTTCCTTTGGCTGAAATTGATTATGTTTTTTTAGATGGTGGTCATAGCTATGGAACTGTTATTAGCGACTTAACCTTACTGTTACGGGGACTTAAAAAAAATTCTACAATTTTATGTGATGACTATTCTGAGAATTTTTGCATTCCAGAAGTAAAAAAAGCAATCGATGATTTTACCAAGCAAAACTCTCTTAAAATTGACACTTTAGCAAATCGTTTTGCTCAAATATCCCTTTAGGAAATGCTTGCAAATTTAATAGATATGCTAATATGCTTTTTATGGGTAAACTAGCTTTTGTTTTGGTTTTTGTTTGCAATTCAGTTTTTGCTGATCCTATTTATCACGAAAAAAAATACCCTGATGGCACAGGTCCATTTCCAACCGTTTTGATATTGCACACTAGTGGTGGATTCAGAGTAAATGAAATAGAAAATTGGTCATCTTTTTTTTTAAAGGAAGGTTATGCCATCTACGCCCCCAATTTTTTTGAACGTCATGGAATAACACCTAAAAAAAGAAAGTTAACTTTTACAAAATTTAGAAAACCTATTGAAAAAGATCTCACAGAAATAGTCGAGATTATGAAAAAAGATCCAAAAGTAGATTCCAAGAATATATTCTCGGTAGGATTTTCCAATGGTGGTTTTTGGGCAACTTTTATGGCTGGTTCTAAACAAGTGAATGCATCCTCAAGTCACTATGGCGTATGGCAATTTGGTCCGAGTCAAACAGCTGATTTAAGAGGATATCCTGTAAAATATATTCAAAAAGATACAAACCCTTTGTTGATACTACATCCGAAGAAAGACCAAGTGCAAAAATACAAATGGGTTAAATCTCACATAGCTAAAGTTACTAAAAAAAGTTCGAAAGTAGAAATTCATTATTATGAAAAGGGTGGCCATGCATGGCATAATAAAAAATACAAAAAAGGTGTCGGGTATAATAGGGAAATTTACGAAGATGCCATGGCTAGAACCATTACTTTTTTTAATAAATATAAAAAATAATTTTTAATTGTTTCAATTATAAAATTCTGAAATAACCTTTTAATCAAATTTATTAATTTTTTGAATTATTTTCCAATGAATAAAAAGCTATTTTCTTTTGTTTGTGCTATCTCTTGCTCTTTTATATGGGGAAGTGCTTTTGTAGCTCAAGATATGGGGATGGATCATATTGGTCCTTTTACTTTTACTGGAGTAAGAATGGTGATTGCTTTTATTTCTCTTTTACCATTTTTTTTTATTTACGAATTTAAAAAGATTAAAAAAAATAAAATTAATTTTAACATTATTTTTTCGTATATATGTTTATTAGGTTTTTTACTGTCAGTGGGAATGTCTCTACAGCAGTTTGCATTGCTGCGCACCGATGTTGCTAACACTGCCGTTTTTACTATTCTGTATGTGGTGCTAGTTCCTTTTGTGGCTTATTTTCTTTTTTCTAAAAACATACATTGGTCGATATGGCCTTCTGTTTTAATGTGTTTATTGGGTGGTTTTTTGCTAACCGAATTTGATGATGTTACGATTAGAGCAGGAGACACACTGTCTGTAATCAATGCTTTCTTTTGGGCATTCCATATTGTTTTTATTTCAAAGTTCTTAAGAATATTTAATTACCCAGTTACCATTGCTACGTTCCAATGTTTGGTTGGTGCAGTAGTGGCCCTTGTTCCAGCTTATGTTTTTGAAGAAATAGTCTTTTCAAATATTTTATTAGAATATCAGGAGCTATTGTATGTGGGGGTTTTGTCTAGTGGAATAGCTTTTTTACTTCAAATTTATGCGCAACAAAATTTAAGCCCAGCCCCAGTTGCGATTATTCTTTCTTTAGAAGGGGCCATTGCAGCTATTTTTGGTTGGATACTGCTAGATCAATTTTTAAATGAAGTAAAAATTCTTGGAATATTAGTAATTTTAATAGCAGTTATTTTTGCACAAATTGTTCCGTTAAGAGATAATCAAAGTAAATTTTTATCATAAAATGTTTTTATCTATCCGGAGTATTCCTAAAGTATCTTGGAGTTCTAATAATCCATTAAATTTTAAGCCTAAAATTTCTACATTTCTATTTTTGTGTATTGGACTTTCTCTTTTTGGTTTGGGGGAGGGATTGATTATGATTTCTTATATAGGAAATTCACCCTGGCAAGTATTAGCGCAGGGTATTGCTTTGCACGCTAATTTTTCCATAGGATTTATAACCTTTCTAATAAGTATTTCCGTATTATCTCTTTGGATATTTTTAGGACAAAAACCTGGCATGGGAACTTTTTTAAATGCTATTATTATTGCAGCAATGATTGATCTTTCTATAGCTTTCATTCCCACACCAGAATTATATATATCTAAATTTTTAATGTTAGTTTGTGGAGTGCTACTCGTTGGATTTGGAAGCGGTTTGTATTTAATTGCTAACTTAGGGCCAGGTCCAAGAGACGGGTTAATGACCGGCCTCCAAAAAAAAACTAACCTACCGATTGCTGCAGTAAGAGCCTTTATTGAAATAACAGTAGCTACTGTTGGTTGGTATTTGGGGGGAACTTTAGGTGAGGGCACTCTTTTGTTTGCCTTTGGAATTGGACCGGCGGTTGCTTTGGGATTGTTTTTAGTTTCAATATTTTACGCTAAAAATTAGCCATAGGCATACTTGAAATTAGTGTAAAGATTTTTTTTAAATCAAGTTCTTGAGATTTGAGTTTGATTAATCCATCTAATCCAATCAAAACAACATTTGCAGTTGGAATTTCTTTAGGTTTATTGAGAGAATTAAAACAAATAACTTTTATTTTATTCTTTTTAATTTCTATTCTTGATTTTTCTAAAATAGACTTTGTTTGAACCGCATTGAAGGTACTCTCCTCTATAAGAAGAATTCTTTTTTTCCATAGAAGTTGACTTAAATCCAAAATATTATCAGTTAATTTTTCTGTGCGGACTTCCAGCATATTTAGAAAGGGGTCTTATCAGCTTGTTACTAGATAATTGCTCCATGATATGGGCACACCATCCAGTTATTCTTGAAACAACAAAAATTGGAGTGAAAAAATCTATATCAAATCCCATTAATTGATAGGCAGGTCCTGCTGGAAAATCTAAATTAGGTTTAATGTTTTTTTCTTTTAACATTGTGTCTTCTAAAATTTTTGAAATTTTCGGTAACTCTTTATTTCGATAAAACTCAGCAGTTTTGTAATAATACTCAGTCATAGTGGGAACTCTAGAGTCACCATCTCTATAAACTCTGTGACCAAAGCCCATAATTAATTCTTTATTTTTGATTTTATTTAAAATGAATTCTTCAGCTTTGTCTGCAGAACTAACTTCATTCAACATATGGGCCACCGCTTCATTGGCACCACCGTGCAGTGGACCTTTCAGACTAGCAATTGCACCCACTACCGCTCCATGCATATCTGAAAGACTGCTGGTGATAACGCGTGATGTAAATGTGGATGCGTTAAAGCTGTGTTCTGCATAAAGAATCATTGAAACATCAAAAGCTTTTACCACCTCTGGGCTTGGAACTTTTCCAAAGGACATATGAAAGAAGTTTTCGCTAAAACTCAAACTAAGATCTGGGTTAATTATTTCTTGACCCTTTCTAATTCTAAAATTTGCTGCTACCGCAGTTGAAATTTGAGCTAATAATCTCATAGATTTCCTCATATTAGATTCTGGAGAGTTATCTTCGGTATCAGGATCTTCTAATCCCATGTGACTCACTGTAGTTCTGGTTGTATCCATGGGATGGGCATTTTTGGGGTAATTTTTTATAATATTTTTTAGAGTATCACTAATATTTCTATTAGTTCTTTCGTACTCCTCAAAAGCTTTTAATTCATCTGGACTTGGTAATTCTCCATGAAGAAGTAGATATGCTACTTGTTCAAAATTACATTTTTCACACAATTCTTGGACAGCATAACCTCTATAGGTAAGAGAGTTTATTTCAGGCATAACCTCAGAAACTTTAGTTTCATCAGAAACAACTCCTACTAAACCTTTTTTAATTTCATCACTCATTTATTCGTGTCCTTTAGTACCAAAATTAAAAACCGATTGATCAAACTCACCATACTTTTCATAATCAACTAGTTCATATAGTCTTTTTCTGGTTTGCATTTTATCAATAACATTATTTTGATGACCTTCTTCAAAAATTTGTTTTAAACCGTCTTCAACATTCTTGAGTGCTAATCGTTGTGTGGTTACTGGATAAATAACTATATTATACCCTAAATTTTCTAGCTGCTCTTTAGTTAGTAGTTTGGACTTTCCAAATTCAGTCATGTTTGAGAGTAAATAAACTTTTATTTTTTTTCTAAATTCTTCAAATTCTTTTTCATCCTTTAAAGCTTCAGGAAAAATAATGTCAGCACCAGCATCCACGTATGCCTGAGCTCTTGCAATGGTTTTTTCCAATCCCTCAACAGCATTGGCATCTGTTCTTGCAATTACCTGAAAGTTACCATCTTTTTTTGCTTTTACCGCAGCTTTAATTTTTTTTACCATTTCTTCTGTCGGAACTAGATCTTTATTATCAAGATGACCGCATCGTTTAGGATTCATTTGATCCTCAAGGTGGCAACCAGACACTCCTAGTCCTTCTATAGTTTCAATAGTTCTTGAAACATTCATAGCCTCACCAAACCCTGTATCAATATCTATAATGGTTGGAAGATTAGTTACTCTAGCAATCTGATGAGATTTAGCAGAGACATCATGTAAAGTAGTAAGCCCAATATCTGGCATGCCAAGATCATTAGCCATTACTCCACCGGATACATAAACTCCATCATAGCCAATTTCTTCAATTAGTTTTGCCACCAAAGCGTTATAAGCACCAGGAAATCTTAGTAAATTTCCAGTTTTTAATTTTGCAACCAGATCTTGTTTTTTTTGCTTGGGCTCTTTTTTAATAAAATGCATAGGACGTACTTATAGAGGTTTTTTTTACGATTCCCAAAAACTTTTTTAAATATTGAGTATTTTTTTAGATAAGTCTTTTATTTCTTTAAAACTATCCACTAAATGATCATGAAAAATCTGATTATAGTTTTTTTCTGTATAGCCACCCTTTACCAAAATAAACTTAACCTTGGCAGCCTTAGAAGCTTCAGCGTCAGTTTCACTATCACCTATCATAATAGAGTTTTCAATTGGTATATTTAAGATTTCTAAAATTGAAGTTATATGTTGTGGGTTAGGCTTTCTATAATTAAAGGTATCGGCTCCAGCTATAAAATCAAAATAATCATAAAGTTTAATTTCTTTTAAAAGTTTGATGGTTAGGTGTTCCATTTTATTAGTGCATACTGCCAAATGAATTTTTTGATCTTTGCACCACTTCAAATAATCTATTACACCAGGATTAATAACAGAACCTTTGCAAATATTTTTGCTATAAAAGTCTATAAACTCAGTAGTCATTTCTTTTTGAGTCTTCTCATTAATTTTATTTTCTTTTTTTTTGTTGCGAGAGTTAGCTGAGCGCATAAGCATAGTTGCAGCACCTCTTCCTGCTAAATATCTAATGTCACTCAATGGTTTTTTTTCAAATCCGTATTTATCCATAACATGATTGTGGGCTGACATTAAATCTGGAGCAGTTTCAACTAACGTTCCGTCGAGATCAAAAAGAATAGCTTTATTTATCATTTATTAAAGTTTTAGTGAGCAATAATTAGTGAGTTAAGATACTTTTTTCATTATTATATGAAGCAAGTGAAAATGGCAAACAATCTACATATTCTTATATTGGCCGCAGGCAAGGGAACTAGAATGAACTCCGATACTCCCAAAGTTATGCATACTCTAGGAGGAGCTCCTATGATTGATCATGTTATTGCCAAAGCAAAACTACTAAAGCCCTTTCAGATTTCTATTATGATTAATAAGAGTTTATCAGGATTAAAAAAAAAGTATGCTGATGTACAAATGCTTCTGCAGGAGCCACAGCTAGGAACGGGACACGCAGTGCAAATATTTCAAAAAAAAAATAAACTCGATAATAATAGCAAGCTAATAGTTTTGTATGGAGACAATCCTTTAATTGATTTGCATGATCTAAAAAATATGAATGCGCAGTTAGCTAAAAAAGACGTTGTTATAATGGGCTTTAAACCAAAAATTAATACCGGCTATGGAATTGTAGTTGAGAACAAAGGAAAAGTTTCAAAGATTGTTGAGTTCAAAGATACATCTGAAATTCAGAAAAAAATTAAAACTTGCAACTCTGGAATCATGGCGTTCAGCTCAAAAGCCCTGAAATTAGTCACTCAAATTAAAAATAATAACGCTAAAAAAGAGTTTTATTTGACCGATATTGTAAAACTATCAAAAAAGTATAATCATAAAATAAAGCTTATTAATGCAAAAGATGTCAAAACTGCATTGGGAATTAATGACATGTATGAGCTTGGAGTAGCAGAAACAATTATGCAAAATCAATTACGCAAAAAAGCTATGAAGGGTGGAGTTCAAATGATTGCTCCTGAAACTGTTTTTTTATCTAAGGATACAACTTTTGGAAAAAATGTTAAAATTGAACCATATGTTGTAATTGCATCTAAAGTTAAAATTGGAAATGATGTTGTTATTCATTCCTTTTCTCACATTGAAGGCGCTATCATTAAAAATAAAGTTTCCATAGGACCTTACGCCAGAATTAGACCTGGAACTGTACTAGAAAATAATTCAAAGATTGGTAATTTTGTAGAAACTAAAAACTCTTTAATCAATAAAAATTCTAAAATTAATCATCTCTCCTATGTTGGAGACACTACGATCGAAGAGGATGTTAATGTTGGTGCCGGCACTATCACTTGCAATTATGACGGAGTTAAAAAAAACAAAACGTTGATTAAAAAAGGATCTTTTATAGGATCCAATAGTTCTTTGGTGGCCCCGGTAATTGTTGGTAAAAATTCTATTATTGGAGCAGGGTCGGTTATTACCAAAGATGTCCCAGATAATACTTTAGCACTTACCAGAGCTAAGCAGAAAAAAGTAAAACTAAACAAGAAAAAAAAATAGATGTGTGGAATTATAGGAATTGCTAGTTCAAAGCCTGTTATAAGTAATATTATAAGCTCGCTAAAAAAATTAGAGTATAGAGGTTACGATTCAGCAGGCATTGCCACATTTTCAAATAATTTTATTGATGAAATTAAATGTGAAGGAAGAGTGGATAAATTAGAAAAAATCTGTTCTAAAAAAACGTTTGCTGGAATAGTCGGCATTGGCCATGTTCGATGGGCTACTCATGGCGTTCCGAATGAGATTAATGCTCACCCACATTCTAACGAAAGCGTCTCGGTAGTTCACAATGGTATTATTGAAAACTCAACTATTTTAAAAAAATTATTAGAAAAAAAAGGTTACAAATTTAAATCACAAACAGACACCGAAGTTATTACCGCTTTACTTTCAGAAAATTTAAAAAAAAATACACCTCTTGTAGCTATTCAAAAAACATTAGAAAAGTTGCATGGAAGCTACGCTTTGGGGATTTTATTTAAAGATAATCCCAATTTAATTGTAGGAGCTAGAAGGGGCTCGCCTTTGGCGGTGGGTTATGGGCACAATGAAAATTATTTAGGTTCGGATTCTTACGCTTTAAAATCGATGACTAATAAGATTTCTTACTTAGAGGACGGTGAAATTTGCTTGTTAACAAAAGACAATGCTGAATTTTACAATTCCAAAGGAAAAAAAATTAATAAAAAAATATTAACTCTATCAGAAGATTCAGAAAGTTATGAAAAAGGTGACTTTAAAACGTTCATGCAAAAGGAAATTTTTGAACAACCCGACACAGCCAAATCTTGTATTAATGAATACGTAGATCATTTGCGAGATGATATTAATATCTACAATCTTCCATGGGATATTCAAAAAATAGATTCAATTACGTTAATTGGTTGCGGTACTGCATATCATGCTTGTATGATTGCTAAATATTGGTTAGAGGAACTAACTTCTTTAGATGTGGTAATCGATATAGCTTCTGAATTTCGTTACAAAACTAATAAATTTAAAAAAAATAACTTATATATTTTTGTTTCTCAATCAGGAGAAACAGCAGATACGTTTGCTGCTTTAGAGCTTTGTAAAAAAAATAAAATGAAAACATTGAGTATTGTCAATGTAGTGGAAAGCTCTATTGCTAGAACTTCTGATTTTGTATTACCAATTCATTGTGGTGCAGAGATTGGGGTAGCTTCTACGAAAGCTTTTACTGGCCAAATGCTAGTTTTATATATTCTTACTTTAAAAATCGCTTTTTTAAAAAAAAATATTAATAAAAAATTATTCGAGCAAAAAATTAAAGAATTAAAAAAACTTCCTAAATTGATCAAGACAACTTTGTCTGTAGAATCGGATATTGAAAATATTAGTAATACTTTTGCAAATGCAAAGGGCTCGATGTTTCTTGGAAGAGGATTTGCTTATCCGATTGCCATGGAAGGAGCCCTCAAATTAAAAGAATTATGTTACGTACATGCTGAAGGTTACCCAGCCGGTGAAATGAAACATGGCCCCTTGGCGCTTATAGAAGAGGGAATTCCAGTGGTGGTTTTGGCACCAAGAGATAAATATTATGAAAAAACTCTATCCAATATGCAGGAAGTTATATCTAGAGGTGCAAAAGTTTTGTTAATAAGTAACAAAAGCAAAGACGAAATTAGTAGTGAAAATGTTTGGAAGACGATTGAAGTAGAAAAAACATCAGATGAGCTATTACCATTTTTGCTAACATTGCCCTTGCAGATACTTGCCTTTCATTCTGCAAAAAATAAAGGATATGACATTGATAAGCCTAGAAATTTAGCAAAATCTGTTACTGTTGAGTAGTTTTGAATGAACTTGTATTTTTACGTATCTAAAATCATAACACCACTAATATTACCTAGTAATTTTTTTATTTTTTCACTTATTATTTTTCTTTATCTGGGTATTTGGAAAAAAAAAGAAAAGTTTAAAAAGATATTTTTTACATTTTTTGTAGTTTTTTCTCTAATTTCTTTATTACCTATTGGAGAAAATCTGATTTATCATATGTTGGAAAAAAAATATAAAAATAATCAAATACCCAAAAATATTGATTACATTTTTGTTCCTAGCGGTAGTAAAGAGAGAGTAGTTCAGGCAATAAAAATTAAAAATTTTTATTTACCCATGAAGGTAAAAATTATTTATTCTAGTGGAAACGCAGCTCTAGATAAAAAAAATGGAAGTGATCACGAAACTCCTTTTGTAAAAACAATTATAGATAATACAAAGATAGATAAGCAGGATATTATATTTTTACCCAATGCTAGGAACACTGTTGAAAATTTCAAACAATTAAAGAGTTTTCTTAAAGCTAAGAAAAATAAAAAAATTTTGTTAGTGACAAGCGCTTCTCACTTAAAGCGATCTTTAATCATAGCTAAAAAATATAATATTGAAATACAAGGATTTCCTTCCAGCTTTAAAAGTAGAAATAATCCTTTTAGTTTAATCAATTTTTATCAAAATATAAATGTACAAAGAAATTTATATTATTTTGATGTTTTTTTTAAAGAGATGCTTGGCATTTTTATAGTTACGGCTATACTTTAGTTGTAAAAAAATTTTAAAATAAATAATGGATTATTAGATGTTAAATGTTTACTTAGCTGGAGAAATACATAGCAACTGGAGAGAAGAGATTATTCAACTTTGTAAAAATGAAAAACTTAATATAAATTTTTCTTCACCTGTGACAAATCATGAAGCCTCAGATAATTGTGGTGTAGAGATATTAGGCTCAGAAGAAAAAAATTTTTGGAAAGATAGTAAAGGAGCAAACATAAATTCTATTCGAACTAAAAAGTGTATTAAGGATTGTGATGTGGTTATTGTTAAATTCGGAGAAAAATACAAGCAATGGAATGCAGCTTTTGATGCGGGTTATGCTGCGGCATTGAATAAGTCTATTATTGTAATACATAATGAAGAGCATCAGCATGCACTTAAAGAAGTAGACGCGTCTGCAGCAGCAGTTGCCAAAGACCAAAATCAGGCATTTCGTATATTAAAGTATATATTAGAAGGGTCTTTGCAGTCCATATAGCCAGTTAAAATAAAGGACTTGTTGAGATAGCGAACTAAGTTTATATACTTCTAGTTGCATGACAAACTGGAAGCCGAATAGCTGGAAAAGCAAATCGTCAAAACATTTACCTGAATATAAGGATCAGGAAAAGCTAAATAATGTCTTGAAGGAACTATCTAACTTTCCTCCCTTAGTATTTGCAGGGGAATCTAGATCTCTAAAAGACCATTTAGCTAAAGTTAGTCAAGGCAAGGCCTTCTTATTGCAAGGCGGAGATTGTGCTGAAAGTTTTGCTGAGTTTCATCCAAATAATATAAGAGATTTTTTTAAATTGTTTTTACAGATGTCCTTAGTATTAACGGTATCTTCTGGTTTACCTATTGTAAAACTAGGTAGAATTGCAGGTCAATTTTCAAAACCAAGAAGCGCTCCCACAGAAACTAAAGATGGAGTGGAGCTACCTAGTTATTTGGGCGATAATATTAATTCTATGGCTTTTGATGCTAAAGGAAGAGAACCAGATCCGGAACGACTATTGAAAGCATATTCTCAGTCAGCTTCTACATTAAATTTATTAAGAGCTTTTTCTCAAGGAGGTTTTGCAGATTTAAATAAAGTTCATTTGTGGAATATGTCTTTTGTAAAAGATAAGGCTAAGGAAAAATACCAAGAAATAGAACAAAAAGTTTCTGATGCTTTAGATTTTATGAATGCTTGTGGAATTACTTCAGAAAACAATCGAAGACTTCGTACTGTTAATCTTTTTACTAGTCACGAAGCGTTATTGCTTCCTGTTGAGGAGGCTATGACAAGAGTAGATTCTACTACAGGCGAATACCATGATACGTCAGCACATTTTTTATGGATTGGTGATAGAACTAGACAATTAGACGGTGGACATGTTGAATTTTGTAAAGGAATAAAAAATCCATTGGGGATTAAATGTGGTCCTACTTCTGACCCAGAAGAAATTGTAAAATTAACAGAAGTTTTAAACCCTGATAATGAAGCGGGAAGAATTACTTTAATTGCAAGATTTGGTCACGATAAAGTTCAAAAATTTTTACCAAAACTAATACAGGCTATTAAAAAAGCCGGTAGAAACGTAATTTGGTCATGTGACCCTATGCATGGAAACACAGTAAAAGCATCCACAGGATTTAAGACTAGACCTTTTGAAAATGTAATTTCTGAAACTAAAAGTTTTTTTGAAGTCCATCAATCTGAAGGAACGTTTGCGGGAGGTTTGCATATTGAAATGACAGGTCAGGATGTGACTGAATGTATTGGAGGAGCTCAAAATATTACCGATAAAGATCTGTCCGATAGATACCATACTCATTGTGATCCCAGACTAAATGCAAGTCAGGCATTGGAGTTAGCATTCTTAATTTCAGGAGAAATTAAAAAAAACTCTAACTTTTCCAAAACTTCCATTAAAGCAGCGTCATAATTATCTTAGATTTTTTAAGATATTTAAGTTAAAAAATACCATGGAACCTAAAGAACGAATTTTATTTATCACTGGCTGGATTTTAGATTATTGCTCTAAAATGCCAAAAAAACCAGATAGTTTGGTGGTGGGGGTGTCAGGTGGAATTGATTCAGCTGTAGTTAGTACTATCTGTGCTGCTTCTGGATTTAAAACTTTTGCACTGTCTATGCCTATAAAGCAAATAAAAGAGCAAGATGATTTAAGTAAAGTTCATTGTGATTGGCTTTTTGATAATTTTAAAAATGTGGAAGTTTTAAATATAAATCTAGATTCAACGTTTGGGGAATTTGAAAAAACTTTAGGTAAGAATAATAATGAACATGCTTTTGCAAATACCAGAGCTAGATTAAGAATGAGCACATTGTATCAAGTGGCAGGGTCTAATAATGGAATAGTAGTTGGAACGGGAAATAAAGTAGAAGACTTTGGTGTAGGTTTTTATACTAAATATGGAGATGGAGGAGTTGATATTTCTCCTATTGCGGATTGTACCAAAACGCAGGTATGGGACATGGGTAAAGAGCTTGGCATCAATCCATCCATTATTAATGCAGCTCCCACAGACGGGCTTTGGTCTGACGGAAGAAACGATGAGCAGCAATTGGGTATGAGCTATCAAGAGTTAGAAGAGGCTATGAGCAATCCCAATTCAGCTAATCGATCTAAATATTTAAAAATTAGAGAAATGAATTTACACAAAATGAATCCCATACCAGTTTGTAAATTTGATGAGTAGTGAATTAAAACTATACAATACTCTTAATAGATCCAAACAGATATTTGTACCTTTAGATGTAAATAACGTTCGCGTGTATGTTTGTGGACCTACTGTGTATGACTACCCTCACGTTGGTAATGCTAGACCTTTAATTGTATTTGATTTGCTATTTAGATTGTTAAATCAAATTTTTGAAAAAGAAAAAGTTCAATACGTCAGAAACATTACTGATGTGGATGATAAAATTTTAGAGTCCGCAAAAAATAAAAATATTTCTATTCAAGATCTTACAAAAAAAGTTATTAAAGATTTTCACGATGATTGTAGCTACTTAAACTGTCTAACTCCGACGAAAGAACCTAAGGCTACAGATCACATACAGGAAATGATTGAGTTAACAGTAAAGTTAATTGAGAAAAAATTTGCTTACATCGAAAAGGGACATGTTTATTTTGAGGTATCAAAATATCAGGATTACGGCAGTCTTTCTAATAAAAAAATTGATGAATTGATTTCTGGATCTAGGGTAGAAATTTCGAAATCTAAAAAAAGCCCAGTGGACTTTGTTTTGTGGAAACCATCTCTTGAAGATGAGCCAGGATGGGATTCTCCTTGGGGAAAAGGTAGACCTGGGTGGCACTTGGAATGTTCTGCCATGTCCGAAAAGTATTTGGGCAAGGAGTTTGATATTCACGGAGGAGGGTTGGATTTAATTTTTCCACATCACGAAAATGAAATAGCCCAATCTACTTGCGCCAATGAGACCGATCTTCTTGCAAAATTTTGGATGCATAATGGATATGTAACTGTTAATAAAGAAAAAATGTCCAAATCGGATGGAAATTTTATTACCATCCATGAGCTCAAAGATAAATTTGATGGACAGGTCATCAGACTGGCTATGTTAAGCACTCATTATACGCAGCCCTTTGATTGGAATAATCAAATTTTAGAGAACTCTTATAAGTCATTAAACAAATGGTATGATTTTTATTCAGATGAAGATGAAACAATCGATCCTAGTTTGTTAGATTCCCTAAAAGATGATTTGAATACTCCCTTATTTATTTCTCAGTTGCATAAATTGCATCAAGAAGCAATGGATGGAAATATTAAATCAGGAAAGAAACTATCTACAGCTTGTAAATTTATAGGTCTATTTAATGTTAATGCGGAAGCATGGAAAAATCAAAAAAGCATAAAGTCACTGTCTGAGGATGAGGTCAATTTATTAGTTGAAGAGAGAAATCTTGCCAGAGATAACAAAGATTTTAAACGTTCAGATGAAATAAGAGATTTATTAAATGACAAAGGTATTTTAATAGAAGATAAAGAAAATATAACTACTTGGAAGTACAAATAATGAGCAAAGAAAAAATTTATCTTTTTGACACAACTCTGAGAGATGGTGCACAAACCCAAGGGGTAGATTTTAGCTTACAAGATAAAATAAAAATTTCTAAAGCTTTAGCCATGTTGGGCTTGGATTATATTGAGGCTGGATGGCCAGGAGCCAATCCATTGGATACTAGTTTTTTTAATGACCAACCAGATGTTCAAAATTCTACTTTCGTAGCTTTTGGTATGACTAAAAAAAGTGGACGAAGTGCAGAAAATGATCCTGGATTATCTTCTTTGTTAAATGCTAACACTCGTTCAATTTGTGTTGTCGGAAAGACCTGGGACTATCATGTAGATATTGCTTTAAATATTAGTAATGAAGAAAATTTAGAGAATATTAAAGAGACTACAAAGCATTTTGTAAAAAATGATAAAGAATTTATATTTGATGCTGAACATTTCTTTGATGGATATAAAAATAACAAAGAGTACGCCTTAAGTTGTATTAAAACTGCTTATGATCATGGAGCAAGATGGATTGTCATGTGTGATACCAATGGCGGTACACTTCCTTATGAGGTGAGCACTATAGTTTCAGAAGTTATTAAAATTATACCTGGCGCTAACCTTGGTATCCATACTCATAATGATACAGAAAATGCTGTAGCGAATTCTTTGGCTGCAATTATTTCTGGTGTGAGACATGTGCAAGGAACCTTAAATGGTTTAGGAGAACGTTGTGGTAATGCTAATTTAGTATCAATTATTCCAACATTGCTTTTTAAAAAATATTTTAACGATCGTTTCACAACGTCTGTAAATGAAGAAAAAATATCTTATTTGACCAACTGCTCAAGATTATTAGATGAAATTTTGAACAGAAAACCCAACAATAGAGCCGCCTATGTTGGCTCCTCAGCGTTTGCTCACAAGGGTGGACTGCATGTCTCCGCTGTTCAGAAGGACCCAAAGACCTATGAGCATATAGACCCTATCTTAGTTGGAAATAATAGAACGGTGGTTATTTCTGATCAAGCAGGTAGATCCAATATTATTTCAAGATTAGAGAAATTAAAAATTACTGTAGATCCAAAAGATCCTAAAATTCAAAAAATTTTAGATGAGGTAAAAGATAGAGAATTTTCAGGTTATTCTTATGATGGTGCTGATGCATCATTCGAATTACTAACTAGAAGATTGTTAGGAGAGGTCCCTAATTACATTCAAATTAAAAATTATGAAGTAAGTGTTGTAAAAAAAGAAGGAACTTCTACCGATTTAAATTCTAAAGCCAAAGTAACTTTAATTATTGATGGTAAGGAAATTATTTGCGATGGAAAAGGAAACGGACCAGTAAATGCATTGGACCAAGCTATTAGAAATAATTTAGAAAATATTGGAAAATATTCTGAATACTTAAAAGACTTAAAATTAATTGATTACAAAGTAAGAATTTTGAATACTGGAACAAATGCAATGACTAGAGTTTTAATTGAAAGTTCAGATAAAAGTAATGAGAATTGGTTTACGATAGGGGTCTCCCCAAATATTATCGAAGCATCTTTTCGCGCTTTAATTGATAGTATTGATTACAAGCTTTACAAGTCACAAGCTCCTGCAAATTCAAAATGAGTTTGAAAAATATTTCTATTGTTCTAATCAAACCACAAATAGGAGAAAATATTGGGGCTACTGCAAGAGCCATGAAAAATTTTGGCTTAAGTAAATTAGTTATAGTTAATCCAAAAGAAAAATGGCCAAATACTAAAGCGGTGTATACCTCAGTTAAAGCTGTTGATATTATTCATAAAGCAAAAGTATTCAAATCTACACCAGAGGCATTGCAAAAAAGTGACATTGTTTTTGCTAGTACTGCAAGAATTAGAAACATGAATAAGAAAATATATTCTTTAGATGAGGCTGTAAAAATTATAAAAAAAAGTAAAAAAAAAATATCTATTTTATTCGGTCCTGAAAATGCAGGTCTAAGCAATGAAGATTTAATTAGTGCTAATTATTTATTGAAAATACCATCTGATTCTAAATACGAATCTTTAAACTTATCGCATGCCGTGTCGGTAGTTGCTTATAACTTGTACACATCCAAGCAAAAAAAAGTTGTTTATAGCAATACAGACAAGAGTGAAATTGCTGGTAAAAAAGATCTCTTTAAATTTTATGATTTTCTTATTGGAAATTTGGAAAAAACTCGTTTTTTTAGGCCAATAGAGAAAAAAGAGTTCATGGTCAAAAGCATTAAGAACATATTCTCTCAACAACCCCTAACTAAGCGAGAACTGAAGACTTTAATGGGCATTTTCAGTTCTCTTAAGAAGTATTGATTTTAAAGCCTTATTGACAAAAAACCTTTGTTGTTTATAAGTGCCTATCTTAAATAATGACAAAACGTATACAAGCAAAACATAAAGTAGACAGACGACTAGGAGTTAATCTCTGGGGCCGTCCCAAAAGTCCATTTAACACAAGAGCATTTGGTCCTGGTCAACACGGACAAACAAGAGCCAGAGGAAAACCTTCAGATTACAAAATTCAATTACAAGCAAAACAAAAACTAAAAGGTTATTACGGCAATCTTAACGAACGACAGTTTAGAAATGTATTTCAAGAAGCTGAAAGAGTTAGAGGCAATACTGGAGAAAATTTAGTAGGAATTTTAGAATCTAGATTAGATGCAGTGGTGTATAGAGCTAAATTTGCTTTAACTGTATTTCAAGCAAGACAGATCATTAATCATGGACACATTAAAGTAAATGGAAAAAAAGTTAATGTGGGAAGTTATTCATTAAAAGAGAATGATGAAATTGAAGTTAGAGAATCTTCTAAACAATTAGCAACCATTTTGAGCTCAGTAGCAAACAAGGAAAGAGAAGTTCCAGAATATGTTGTGGTAGATCACAAACAACTAACAGCAAAATATACAAGAGTTCCTAAAATGGAAGAAATTCCTTACCCTGCAATTATGGAACCAAATCTAGTAGTAGAATACTACTCTCGATAATTTACTTTTTAAAAGTAATTTTTTTATCTTCTAAAAGTTTTTGAAGTTCTTTTTTTTCAAACATTTCTTTTATAATATCACAACCTCCAATAAACTCACCTTTGATATAAAGTTGAGGAATAGTAGGCCAATCACTAAATGTTTTAATTCCATTTCTTAATTCTTCATCTTCTAAAACGTTAATTCCATCAAATGGTACTTCTAAATGTTTTAAGACATTGCAAACAGCCATAGAAAAACCGCACTGAGGCATATCTGGAGTCCCTTTTAAAAATAGTACTACGTCATTTTTGGAAATTGTATCTTGTATTTTTTCGTTTATATTCATTATTTTTCCTCTGTTGTTAATGCCAAAGCATGTAAGTCAGTACCCATCTTTCCTTTGAGAGAGCTGTATACCATTTGGTGTTGCTGAACTCTACTTTTTCCTTTGAAGGCAGAAGAAACTATTTTTGCAGAAAAATGATTATCATCTCCAGCAAGATCCTGAATTTGAATATCTGCATCAGGAAAACCTTCTTTTAATAATTGTTCTATTTCTTCTTGTTTAATTGCCATTTAATTTGAATTGTAATTGTAAAACCAATTATTATTTAATTTAATCATTTCAGCAACTGAAATCTTGATTTCATCTATAGCAAATTGCTCTAGATTAGTAGTACCTAGTTGAGTCATGCTTATCTCTTGTTCTTTTGCCATTTGAACCAAGCTATTCAAATCGTCTTTCTTAATTTCGATGATATATCTAGCTTGATCTTCACCGAATAAATATTTTACTCTTTCAGGTCCTGTTAAATTAGTGCTGATTTTAGCGCCTATTGCTCCAGCCATACACATTTCAGCAATTGCTAAAGCAATTCCTCCATCAGAAACATCATGCACAGATTGGACTAATTTTTTTTCAATAAGACCTCTTATAAAAAAACTATTCTTTTTTTCTTCTTGTAGATTCATAGTAGGAGGAGGTCCCTTTTTTAAATAGAGAATGTCATGACATAGAGCGCTCTGGTGTATATGACCTTTAGTTTCGCCCACAACGATTAGAAGACTATCAGATGATTTTAATCCATAAGTCATAGTATTATTCACATCCTGAATTAGTCCAACACCTCCAATAGTAGGAGTAGGTTTGATTCCAACTCCATTCGTCTCATTGTATAAAGATACATTTCCTGAAATCACCGGATAATCTAATTCAGTGCAGGCTTCTTTAATACCTTTGATAACATCTACAAATTGTCCCATAATTTCTTTTTTTTCAGGGTTTCCAAAATTTAAACAATTGGTAATGGCTCTAGGCTCAGCACCTACAGCAGATAAATTTCTATAGGTTTCACATACAGCTTGCATACCTCCCGTAAATGGATGAGCTAAGCAATATCTTGGTGTACAATCTACACTAGCTGCTAATGCCTTGTTGGTTCCATAAACTCTTACTACAGCTGCATCTCCACCTGGTTTTTGAATAGTGTCACCCATAACCATGTGGTCGTATTGTTCCCAGACCCACGTTTTGTTAGCTTGATTTTCATGGCTTAGTAGTTGCTTCAAACAAGTTTTAATATCTAGATCCTTTAATTTTTGATCCATGTCTATAGCTTGGGGAAGGGTAGTAGATTCCCATTCCCGATTATATTTGGGAGCCTCATCAGCAAGAGAAGTAATGGGGATGTCACAAACTATTTCATCTTTGAAATGAAGAACTAAATTTTTGCTATCGGTCATTTTTCCAATTACAGAAAAATCCAAATCCCATTTTTTAAATATCTTTTCTGCCTCTTTCTCTTTTCCTTCCTTTAAAACAATGAGCATTCGTTCTTGGCTTTCAGAAAGCATAAGCTCAAAGGGTTGCATATTTTCTTCTCGGCAAGGAACTTTATTTAAATCAATTTCTATTCCTAACTTTCCTTTAGATGCCATTTCTACAGAAGATGAGGTTAATCCAGCAGCTCCCATGTCTTGAATGGAAACAATGGTGTCTGTCTTCATTAATTCTAAACATGCCTCTAATAGAAGCTTTTCTGCAAAGGGGTCTCCAACTTGAACGGTTGGTTTTTTAGCTTCAGAATTATCGTCAAATTCTTGAGACGCCATGGAGGCACCATGAATGCCATCCCTGCCGGTTTTAGAACCTACATAAATAACAGGATTTCCTACACCACTTGCAATCGAGAGAAATACCTTATCTTTTTTAGCTATACCTATATTCATGGCATTAACTAGAATATTTCCATCATAACACTCGTCAAACTCTACCTCACCACCAACCGTTGGTATTCCCATGCAGTTTCCATAACCAGCTATTCCAGAGACAACCCCATTCAATAGATATTTTGTTTTTGCATGCTCTGGTCTTCCAAATCGAATGGAATTTAAATTAGCCACAGGTCTAGCCCCCATGGTAAATACGTCTCGCAAGATTCCACCAACTCCCGTAGCAGCTCCTTGATAAGGCTCTATGTACGAAGGGTGGTTATGGCTTTCTATCTTAAAGATAGCCACATCATCATCACCAATATCAATTACCCCTGCGTTTTCGCCAGGACCTTGAATTACATATTTATTTTTAGTGGGAAGTTGAGACAACCAAACCCTAGAAGATTTGTAAGAACAGTGCTCATTCCACATGGCAGAAAAAATACCAAGCTCGGTAAAATTAGGTTCTCTTCCTATCAATTCTTTAATTTTTTCAAATTCTGAAGAAGTTAATCCTAATTTAGTAGCTTGATCGATTGACACAGTTTCCATTTATAATAAAGATTGAAAAATACCTTGACCATCTACACCGCCTAACAGCTGATCAATAGATCGCTCAGGGTGGGGCATCATGCCTAGGACATTTTTGTTTTGATTGGAAATTCCTGCAATATTTAAAAAAGAGCCATTAGGATTAGATTCTCCTGAAATATTTCCTTCCTCATCACAATACTGGAATACAATTTGGTTATGCTCTTTTAAAGATTGTATTTCTTCCTTGCTGGCAAAATAATTTCCTTCATTATGAGCAATGGGGATAGATAAAATTTTATTTTCAGGGATTTTTTTCGTAAAGGCAGTTTGACGGTTGGTAGTTTTGATAAAAACATTTTTACATATAAATTTTAGTTTACTGTTTCTTAAAAGGGCTCCTGGGAGCAAGCCCGTTTCTGTTAAAATTTGAAATCCATTACATATTCCAAATACATAACCACCATCTTTCGCATGTTTAATAACTTCATTCATAACTTTAGATTTAGATGCCATACTTCCACATCTTAAATAGTCACCATAAGAAAATCCTCCAGGCAGAACTACAAGATCAGACTTAGGTAGGCTTGTTTCCTGATGCCAGACCATCGTGGTATCAATTTGAAATTTTTGTAAAGCTACTTGAACGTCTCTATCGCAATTCGACCCTGGAAATACGATGACCGATGCTTTCATTAACCTATCTTTTTAATTGAATATTCTTCAATGGTGAGGTTCGCCAGAAGTTTTTTGCAAGCCTCTTCTGCTTGTTGGGTTGCCTTTTCTTCATTGGAATCGTTTACTTCTAAAGTGAAATATTTACCTTGTCGTATATTAGAAATATTGGATAAGCCTAAATTTTGAATAGCTCCTTCAACGGCTTTTCCTTGAGGATCTAAAACCTCTTTTTTTAGAGTAACAAAAATTTCAAATTTCAATTTATTTTTTAATTTTAAAGTTTTTAGAAATTTTGGTGTTAATTTCTTTGATATTGGTACCTTCTGGCATGATTCCCAGTCTTTTGGCAACTTCCTGATATGCCTCCATTAATCCACCCAAGTCTTTTCTAAACCTATCTTTATCTAATTTTCTTTCATCTTTTACATCCCACAATCTACATGTGTCCGGACTAATTTCATCTGCTAAAATAACTCTTTTTTCATCGTCTTTCCAAATACGTCCAAATTCTAATTTGAAGTCGACTAGTTTAATTCCGACTGCACGAAACAATCCAATTAAAAAATCATTAATTCTTAGGGAGGTGTCTGTTGCAATAGATATTTCTTCCATAGAAGCCCAGTCATTTATGTCGATATGTTCTTCTGTAACCAAAGGGTCTCCTAATGCGTCGTCTTTGTAATAATACTCAACAATCGGCCTTTTTAATTGAGTTCCTTCAGAAATTCCTAGTCTCTTAGAAAGAGAGCCGGCAGCTATATTTCGAACCACAAATTCTATTGGAATAATCTCTACAGCTTTGATCAGCTGCTCTCTCATATTAACTCTTTTAATAAGATGAGTTTCAATACCCATTTCATTTAATTGATTTAATAAAAACTCTGAAATTCTATTATTTAAAACACCTTTACCATCAATAACTGCTTTTTTAATATTATTGAATGCCGTTGCATCATCCTTGAAGTACTGAATATAAGTTCCCCTTTCAGGACCTGCATATAAAATCTTTGCTTTACCTTCATAAATTTTTTTTCCTCTACTCATTTTTTAAATACCCTTGAAAAAATATGATTAACATTTTTAGTATGATAGTTGAGGTCAAACAGTTGCTCAAGTTCTTTAGTTGTTAGATATTTTTTAATTAACTTATCTTTGCTTAAATTAGTATAAAAATCTTCTTTTTTATCCCATGTTTTCATAGCATTGCTTTGCACCACTTTATAAGCATCTTCTCTTTTAACGCCTTTTTGAGTTAGCTTAAGCATTACGCCTTGAGAAAATACTAGGCCTTTAAATTTATTCATATTAGAAAGCATGTTTCCTTTGTGGACTACTAAATTTTTAACAACCCCAGTTAATCTATTAAGTAAAAAATCTAAAGTAACGGTTGCATCAGGGCCAATATTTCTTTCTACGCTAGAATGACTAATATCTCTTTCATGCCAAAGAACAATATTTTCCATAGCGGGAAACACATAACTTCTAACCATTCTTGCCAAGCCAGTAATATTTTCGGTCAGTACTGGATTTCTTTTGTGAGGCATGGCGGAAGATCCCTTTTGCCCAGATGAAAAATATTCTTCTGCTTCTAAAACTTCAGTTCGTTGCAAGTGACGTATTTCTGTCGCAAGGCGCTCTGCTGAACTTGCAATAATTCCTAGCATACTAAAAAATTGAGCGTGTCTGTCTCTTGGAATTATTTGTGTAGAAATAGGCTCTGGGATTAGATTTAATTTTTTTGAAACATACTGCTCTACTTTAGGAGTGATATGAGCGAATGTTCCTACCGCTCCTGAAATGGCACAGGTCGATATTTCTTTAACCGCACTTTCTAATCTTTTTTTATTTCTTTTAAATTCTTCATAATAAGTTGCAAGCTTTAAACCAAAAGTAACAGGCTCCGCATGAATTCCGTGACTACGACCCATGCAAATTGTTTTCTTATGTTGTATCGCTCTTTTTTTAAGTGCTTTTAGAAGCTGATCTAGATCATCTAGTAGTATTTTTCCTGATCTTTGAAGCTGAATATTAAAGCAAGTGTCTAACACATCAGAAGAGGTCATGCCCTGATGAAGAAATTTTGCTTCTGGTCCAACTTTTTCTGCAATAGAAGTTAAAAACGCAATTACATCGTGCTTAGTGATTTTTTCAATATCATCAATTCGCTTAACATTAATCTTTGATTTTTTTCTTACCTTGGCGGCAACTCCTTTTGGAATAATTTTATATTTTTCCATAGCTTCAGCCGCATAAATTTCAATATCTAACCATATTTTATATTTACTTTCTTGGGACCAAATATTGGTGACGATGTCTCTGCTGTATCTTGGTATCATTAATTTAATTGTTTATCGTGTTTGCTGGATAATGTAAAAATTTCACAGCCATTATTAGTTATACCAACAGTGTGTTCAAATTGAGCTGATAATGACTTATCCTTGCTAACTGCTGTCCAACCATCATTTAATACTTTTGTTTGAAAATTTCCAGCATTAATCATAGGCTCAATGGTAAAAACCATTCCTTCTTTAATTTTCATACCTTGATTTTTTTTGCCATAATGAACAACGCTCGGTTCTTCATGGAATAACCTTCCTATACCATGACCGCAAAAGTCTCTAACAACTGAAAATCCCTTCTTTTCTACAAAGCTTTGAATTTCATAACCAATATCTCCCAAGGTGACACCTGGCTTTAGTATTTTAATCGCCCGAACCAAAGACTCATAAGTAACATCTACTAATTTTTTAGCTTTAACAGAAGGGGTGCCTACACAATACATTCTGGAAGCATCGCCATGAAATTCATTAATATAACTAGTGATATCTATATTTACGATATCTCCATCTTCTAATATTTTTTCAGAGGGTATACCATGACAAACCACATGGTTTACAGAGGTACATATAGATTTGGTAAAACCTTTGTAAAATAGTGGAGCGGAAGTGGCATTCTTAGATTTAAGAAAATCAGAGACAATTTTATCGATATAATTAGTTGTAATACCTGGTTTTATTTTATCATCCAAAAAATCTAAAGCTTGGGCAGTGATCTCTCCTGCTATTTTTAATTTTTTAAAATCCTCTAAAGAGTATGTTTGAATAGACACTTATTTAAATACAATTTTTATTGGTTTGTTTACGTAAATTTCTTTTTCATTCACTTTACATGAATAACTTATAAATTTAACTCCATTTTTTTTAGCTTTTAAAAAACCCTCATAATACTTGGGGTCTATATCTTTAGCTATCCGAAATTCGTTACAGTCTTCACGCTGCACTAGATAAATTAAAAAAGATTCGTAACCTTTCTTAATAGCTTTTTCCAATTCTTCTAAGTGCTTTAATCCTCTAGAAGTCACAGCATCTGGAAATTCTGCAATTCCATTTTGTCTAGAGAGGGTTACATTTTTAACTTCTAAAAAAGCTTTTTTAGTTTTATTTTTTAATTGAAAATCAAATCTGGAGTGAAGACCAAATTTTACTTCACGCTGGTATTCAGAGTAGTTTTTAATTTCTTTAATAATCTTTTGTTCAATTGCTTCTTCCACTATACGGTTAGCCAAATGAGTATTAACCCCTACATTAGATTTTTTGTCATTGATGATTTCTAAAGTATATTTTAATTTACGATCAGGATTATCAGCTGGTGAAATCCAAGTTTTATTGCCCTCATCCAAAAGGCCTAGCATAGAACCAGAGTTGGCACAGTGAGAAGTTAGAGCTTTTCCTTTACTTTTAACATCCGTAAAAAATCTTTTATATCTTTTTTGAAATTTTGACGGTATTAGTTTATTTTTAAATTTCATAATGATTTTCAGCAAAGAATTTACATCAGCTATTCTAATTATAGGTAATGAAATATTATCAGGCAGAACTGTTGATAAAAATACTAGCTTTGTAGCAAAATGGTTAGGTGATCTAGGTATTAGCGTAGAAGAAGTAAAGATTATTCCAGATAAAGAAGATGTAATTATCTCTTCTTTAAACGAGCTGAGAAAGAAATATCAGTATGTCTTCACTACCGGAGGCATAGGACCTACTCATGATGACATTACCTCAGAATCGGTAGCAAAAGCTTTTGGAAAAAAATATGAGTACAATAAAGAGGCTTATACCATTCTTGAAAAGTATTATGCCAATTCTGATTTCAATGAAGGTAGAAAAAAAATGGCTAGAATGCCAGAAGGTGCAACCTTAATATATAATAAAGAGGGATCGGCTCCTGCCTTTTCAGTAGAAAACGTTTTTGTGTTACCAGGAATTCCGAGTTATGTGGAGCTGATGCTACCTCAGTTAAAAGATATTTTGATCAGTGGCAAAAAAATTATTTCAGATTCTGTGAATGCAAAAGTTAGAGAAAGCAGTATTGCTGCTGATCTTGAAAAAATTCAAAATAAATATCTGGATATTGATATTGGTAGCTATCCTTACTCAAAAGAAGGTAGTTTTGGTACTATTGTAGTTATCAGAGCCGTTGATGAAATTAAAATACAGAATTGCAAAAAAGAAGTTGAAGCAATGCTTGATAAATTAAAAACTACGTGATTTTTTTTGAAGAAAAAAGCTCCACTAGAAAAAGCACAATAATTAAATATCCCGCATACATAAATCTAACACCTTCGTACTTAGAAATAATTGTGCCAACAGCCACAATGTAGGCATATAAAATAAATGTCATTAAGATTGAATGCTTCTTATTATTTTTTATATTAGAAAAAAAAACTTTTTTAAAAAAATATAAGTAAATAAAAAATATAAAAAAAATATTTATTATTTGCCTTGTACGTTTTAAATTATTCTGATTTTGAATTTCCTTTGTTATTTTGTATATTTTTTCCCAATTCTTTGGATGCTCTATAATTGCAAAATCGATTATCCACTGGCCATGGAATGACATAAATTCTATAGCCACGATCTTGATATAAGCCAATGGATTTTTTTTAATAAAATTTAAAGCCATAGTTTTGCAATGTTTAGACCTGTATATCATTCCAATATTATTATATTTTGAAAGTGGTCCAACAAAACTTGGATGATTTTTTATATTAGAATTAAGTTTATTTCTGTATTTTTCTTCATCTCCTTCACGAATTGGAGATGGACTCATTCCGCAGTTAGGAACTTGTGTATGCATAGCAAGAGTGTAGCCAAGAAATGCAGATGAGGAAGTATTAAAGATTATAAAATTTTTTAAAATTGGAATTAAGGATATTGAAAAAAAAAATATAAACAAATACCTATTGATTTTTTTGTTATTTTTACCAATTAGTTCTAAGGCTATATATACAATTACAAATAAAATTGGATGAAAAGCAGACCATATAAAAGTTAAAATCAGCAAAGACAAATAAAAACAAATTAAATATTTTTTTTGATTCTTATGAAAATAGTTAAATATAAAATAAATTGAAAGCGAGAATAAGAAAAAAATTGTATGTGCATAAATAGGCTCATTTTCAAAAAAAACGATTCCTGGATTGAAAATTACAAATAGGTTGATGAAGAAAATTTTTAATTTCGTTAGATCATAAAAATTAATAATTTTATTGATTAGAATAATAACAATCCACGTCAGCGTAATATGGTAAACTAATATAAAATTTGTTATATGCTTTTCATTTCCATTAAATGCCTTTGTTAGAAAGCCTATTAGCAAGTTCCATAAAAAAGGTTGCGTATGCAAATAAAAAATACTTTGAAGTAGATCGTATTGCAAAAGCTCCTTATCTAATAATTGCCAATGATGAAAAAGAGTATCAATTGGCTTTATTTCAAGATAAAAAAATATAAAAAGCTTACTAACTGCAAAGATAAAAAATATAGTAAAATAATTTTTTTTACTTAACATAACTATATATTATATAGTATTTAATTTGAATTAATCTAGCTGTAACTAATATTAATTAAAATGTTTTCAATTTGCATTCCTACTATTAATAATTTTAATTATTTAAAAATTTGTCTAGAAAGTTTAAAAAAAAATTCTAGTTTAGATAATGAAGTTATTATTCATATAAATGAAGGAAATGATGGAACATTTCAGTATATAAAAGATAATAATTATTTATATACTTTTTCTGAAACAAAACTTGGATTGTGCTCATCTGTGAATGCGGCCTCAAAAAAGTCAACTAAAGATTTTATAATTTATGCTCATGACGATATGTATTTTTTGCCAAAATGGGATCTCATTTTAAAAAAAGAAATATCAAAATTAAACAATAATTTATTTTACTTATCAGGAACTATGATGGGCCCGAAAGAGCATATAGATTTTGATTGTGGGGATTCGTACAAAAATTTCGATGAAGCAAAATTATTAAATAATTATACAAATTACAATCTTTATGACCATCAAGGAACGCATTGGGTACCCCATGTAATTCATAAAGACCTTTGGAATAAAATTGATGGTCTGGATGAAAATTTTGATCCTGGCTTTGGATCTGACCCAGATTTAAATATGCGATTATGGCAGGAGGGAGTTAGGTATTTTAAAGGTATTAATGATTGCAAAGTGTATCATTTTGGCTCTATTAGTTTACGAAAGAAAAAAAATTTAGTTACCAATAATGGAGCAAGGCAATTTTTAAAAAAATGGGGGATGAGCATATCCTTCTTCAAAAAACACTATTTAAGATCTATGCAGGTATTCAAAGAACCCTTAGAAGAACCTAAAAAAAACCTATCTTACCATTTCGATAACCTCATATGTAAAATTAAGTTAATATTTCTTTTCATTCAAAAATAAACCATTACTCATTAATGCCTAGATTACAAAAGAACCGATGTTTTATTTTTTTTATAGACTATGTTATGACAAGAATATAAATAACAATGCAAAATCAAGACTTTTTCAACTATGCCCTCGTGGTGGAATGGTAGACACAAAGGACTTAAAATCCTTGCACTTCGGTGAGTGCCGGTTCAAGTCCGGCCGAGGGCACCATAGCTTTAACTATTTATTTCAGTTCTAATTGGAGGTAGTGTTTGTTTTATGAAACTTGCAGTTGCTTATTTTTTTCTCTTTTCGGGTATTGTGTTGGGTAGTACAGCCAATAGCTTACTTAAATTAACAGAAGGATTTACTAAGCCTGTGCTTTCTATTTTTTGTTCTGCGTTTATTATTCTAGCAATTTATTGTCTATCTAAAGCGATGACTGTTATTCCAGCCGGATTTACCTATGCTACTTATGGAGGTCTTACAATTACAGCTGTAACTTTGTTTGGAATGTTTAAATATAATCAAGTTCCAAATGTTTATGGAATTGTAGGTTTATTATTTATTATCGTAGGTGTAATTCTGGTAAATTATTTTGGAAGAATAAGTTCTTAAATATCTAAATTTAAAATTTTACCAGCATTTTCAGATATGAATTTAAGTCTTAAATCTGCATCTTTTCCCATTAAATCATTTATTAATTTGCTAGTTACCTTGTATTTAATTTTGTTAGTTGGCACAGATACTTTAATTAAATTTCTAGTCTCTTTATTCATCGTAGTTTCCTTTAGCTGAGCTGGCATCATTTCTCCTAAACCTTTAAATCTACCAATTTCAACTTTAGCATTTTTTTTAAAACTTTTAACAATCTTGTCTTTAGCTTTATCGTCCCTTACATAAAAAGTTTGAGCTCCAGAACTAATTTTATACAAAGGAGGAACTGCCATAAATAACCTGCCGTCTTTAATTAATTCAGGCATTTCAATAAAAAAGAAAGTTAATAACAATGTAGAGATGTGATCTCCATCCACATCGGCATCCGTCATGATGATAATTTTTTCATAACGTAAATCTTTTCGTGAATATTTATTTCCTCTTTGGCAGCCTAATGCCTGAAGTAGATTACCAATTTCATTATTTGCAAGAATTTTTGCAGTATTAGAATTTTTTACATTTAGAATTTTTCCTCTTAGAGGTAATATAGCTTGAGTATAACGGTCTCTTGCTTGTTTAGCCGACCCACCTGCAGAATCACCTTCAACAATAAAAAGCTCTGTTCCTTCGGTCTTGTCGCTAGCACAGTCTGCTAACTTTCCTGGGAGACGAATTTTTCTAAACGAAGTCTGTCTTTCAACATTGTCATTCAATTCGTATAAATTTCTCTCTCTAATTTTCTCTTCAATAAAAGTTAAAATTGATTTTGCAGCTTTTGAATTTCTGTTGAGCCAGTCTTCAAATAGAATGGATACTGACTGATCGCAGTATTTAAGTACAAAGGAAGAGGATAACTTGTTTTTAGTTTGTCCTTCAAATTCTGGATTTCCTATAAAAACAGAAACTATATAACTAGCATGGCTAAAGATATCCTCTTGAGACGCCTTAATTACTGTTTTATTATTTTTTAATTTAGCATATTTTCGGATTGCTTTTGCAACACCGCCTCTAAAGCCACTTTCATGAGTTCCACCATTGGAAGTAGGAACCGTATTTGCAAAAGACTTGGTAAAATTATTTTTATTATCATGCCACTGGATAACCAGTTCTACTTTCCCTTTTTTGTCTTGAAAGTCTCCTCTAAGAGAGCAAATTTTATCGTGAACTTTTTTGGCATTGGAGAATTCAGATTTTAAATATTGTTCCAATCCTTCCGGATAGAATAGGGTAACTTTGTTAGGAATGTTTTCTTTTCTACTTAATAAGCTTTTGTCACATTCCCAGTGAATTTTTACGCCCTTAAACAAAAAAGCTTTATTTCTGCAAGTTTCATAAATTCTTATTGGAATAAACTTTAGATCTTTCCCAAATATAATTTCATCAGGTAAAAAAGTAACTCTAGTACCGTGCGTAGAAGGGTAGTTTCCTTTTTGAGTAAGCTTGCTTAAAGGTTTGCCCCTAGAATATTCCTGAAAGTGTATTTTTTTTTTTTAAAAACCTCCACCTTCATCTTAGAAGATAATGCATTAACTACAGATAGCCCCACTCCATGAAGTCCTGCAGATGTTGTGTATACTCCATCTTCTTTAAATTTTCCTCCAGAGTGAAGCGTAGTCATAACTACCTCTAATGCACTTTTATTTTTTTTAGGATGTTTATCAATCGGTATTCCACGGCCATTATCCATGACAGTTAAGGACCCGCTTTTATTTAAGACAACAGTTATTTCGGAAGCTTCACCTGCAACAACTTCGTCCATGCAATTGTCTATAATTTCATTTGCCAGATGATGGTAGGCTGTTTCATCGGTGCCACCAATATACATTCCTGGTCTTTTTCTTACCGGAGCAAGTCCTTCAAGAACTTCAATATCTTTAGCTGAATAAACATTTTTTTTAACCATGAGTAATACAAATAGATTAATTTATAAAAAAATATATATAAAAAAATTAATTTAAGTTGTTAATTTTTTTATTTTAAATAGGTTGATTTTATGAATATAAAAAATTCTATAGACTACACTTGGAAAGATGATGAATATGAAACTCCAGGTATAAGCAAGGATCTTCAAAAGATCTTAAAAAAAATTAATAATTTAGATAAATTATCTTACTTAGATGTTGGATGCGGCAACGGATCTATTACAAAAAAAATCTCTCTTTTTTTTAAAAAAGCCACTGGCATTGACTTGTCTCAGGCAGGCATAGAACAGGCTAAAAAAGAAAATAAAGAAAATATTAATTTTTTACACACAAGTCTTGAAGAAATCATTGAACAAAAGAATAAATTTGATTTTGTTTCTGCAATTGAAGTAATTGAACATCAATACGATCCTTTTTTGTTCATAGAGCAACTATCAAAAGTTACAGAAGATAATGGCTATGTTATTATATCAACTCCATATCATGGATATTTAAAAAATCTTTTAATTAGTCTTCTTGGAAAAATGGATCGTCATTTCACAGCTTTATGGAAGCATGGCCATATTAAATTTTTTTCCGTAAAAACATTAAAAGATCTAATCTTAGGTAGTAAAACTATTTATGGAAAAAATATTTATAAACCCAATTTTGAAATAGTAAAAATTTATTTTAGTGGACGGTTTTTTCCATTAAGTCACTCTATGATTTTCTTGTTAAGAAAGAAATCTCCCACGCTTTGAAAAAGGTAATTTAATTTAATTTAAAAAAAAACCTCGTAATACTATACGAGGCTTTTTTTCAATTAAAATATAGTTTAACAACTATAGTACATCTGGAATTCTACAGGATGAGGAGAATGTTCTAAATTGTAAACCTCTTCCATTTTAAGATCTATGTAAGCTGATATTTGATCATCTGTAAATACATTCCCAGCTGTTAAAAAAGATCTATCTTTATCAAGGCTTTCTAGAGCTTCTCGTAAAGAGCCACAAACTTGAGGTACACCTTCAAGATCTTCTGCGCTTAGAGAATATAAGTCTTTGTCAAAAGGCTTGCCTGGATCAATCTTATTTTTAATTCCATCAAGTCCTGCCATTAACATTGATGCAAAAGTTAAATAAGGATTTCCAGCGGCATCTGGAAATCTTACTTCAACTCTTTTACCTTTAGGGCTAGTGCTAAACGGTATTCTACAACTTGCAGATCTGTTTCTTGCAGAGTACGCAAGAATAACTGGAGCTTCAAATCCAGGAATTAATCTTTTGTAACTATTGGTAGTAGCGTTGGTAAATGCATTAAGAGCTTTAGCATGTTTGATGATTCCACCAATGTAGTAAAGACACTCTTGTGATAGACCCGCATACTTATCGCCAGCAAATGTTGGCTTGCCATCTTTCCAGATTGATTGGTGACAGTGCATTCCCGAACCATTATCCCCTTTAACTGGCTTTGGCATAAACGTTGCGGTTTTGCCAAATGAGTGGGCAACCATGTGAGCTGCATATTTATAAATTTGCATGTTATCTGCATTAGTAACCATTGTATCAAACATGGTTCCTAGTTCATGCTGAGAAGGAGCAACCTCATGGTGATGTTTTTCTACTTTCACACCCATGTCTTTCATTGCTTTTAACGTTTCTGCTCTTAGATCTTGGCAGCTATCAACTGGTGGCACTGGAAAATATCCACCTTTTACTCCAGGTCTGTGACCCATGTTACCGTTTTCATATTTTTTATCTGAATTATAAGGACCTTCTGAACTATCAATTTCAAAAGAAACTTTATTCATGGAGTTAGAAATTTTTACATCATCAAAAACAAAATATTCAGGCTCAGGTCCAAAATAAATAGTGTCACCAATACCTGTTGTTTTTAAATACGCCTCTGCTTTTTTTGCAATCGATCTTGGATCTCTTTCGTAGTAATCTTTTTTAATCGGATCCATAATGTCACAAAAAATAACAAGTGTGTTATGAGAGGTAAACGGATCAACAAAAGATCTTGTTAAATCTGGTTTTAAAATCATATCTGATTCATTAATAGCCTTCCACCCAGCAATCGATGAACCATCAAAAAACGTTCCATCATTTAAAAAATCAGCATCAATCGTACTAATATCTTGAGTTAAGTGCTGAAGTTTTCCCCTGGGGTCCGTAAACCTCAAGTCTACAAATTCAATCTCTTTATCTTTAATTGTTTTTAAAATATTTTCTGCAGTCATTTTTGTTAGCTCCTGTTGTTTCTTAAGTTACAAGTGAATAATTAATACTATTTTAGAATATTTATGAATGCTTTTATACCATGCCTGATATGCATATTGTTGATAATAAAAGCTCATACTAACAAACAACTTTTGATTGAATATACTTAAGAAATGCAAATATCTACATAAAAGCATATAAAACAAATCTTAATGAAAAAAACTATATTAGTTACTGGTGGTACTGGAGTTATAGGACTTTCTATAATTGAGCTTTTTTACAAAAAGGGATTCAACGTTATTGCCGCTGGAATAAGTAAAGCCAATAATACAAAAATATTTAAAAAAAAATTTAGTTCAAAAAGATCTTTAACTATCAATACAGAGCTCACAAGCTCTAAGAATGTTAAAAAAGTAATAACGAGCTCTCTTAAAAAATTTAAAAAAATTGATGTGCTGATTAATTGTGCTGGAATTCAATTTGTGATGCCTCTTGAAAAATATCCAGAAAAGGTTTGGAGAAAGATGATGGATATTAACCTCACAACTCCTTTTTTGTTCACAAAGGAACTCTTACCCATTATGAGAAAAAATAAATGGGGCAGAATTGTTAATATAGCTTCTACCCACGGCCTAATTGGTTCAGTAAATAAATCTGCCTACACAGCTTCTAAGCATGGGTTGGTTGGATTGACAAAAGTAACAGCTCTAGAAACTGCAGAAGATCCAATTACATGTAACTCTTTATGTCCGGGCTTTGTGCTTACCGAACTAATCCAAGATCAAATAGAGGTGGTTGCAAAGAAAAAAAATATTCCAATTAACAGAGCCGGTGTTGAAATGTTGAGAGAAAAACAGCCATCTTTAAAATTTGTTAAAAAAGAAGATATCGCCACCATGATATATTTTTTATGCAGCAAAGAGGCAGATCAAATTACGGGATCTAACTTATCCCTAGATGGAGCTTGGACAGCACAATAAATAGCGCTTACAAATATCACTATTATCTTCAATTGATTAATATTTAAAAAGCACTATAAATAGCCAGAAATTAATCGCGGAAGTGGCGGAATGGTAGACGCGCTGGTCTTAGAAACCAGTGAGGCAACTCGTGAAGGTTCAAGTCCTTTCTTCCGCACCAAATGAGGAATTATGAAAGTTACTGTAACATCGTCTAAAAATCTTCAATCAACTTTAAAGATCGTAGTTGAAAAAAAAGAAATAGACTCAAAAATAGAAGTAAGACTATCTGAATTAAAAAATACAATTAATTTAAAAGGATTTCGACCGGGCAAAGCTCCCATGGAGTTGTTAAAAAAACAATTTGGCTCTTCAGTTTATGGGGAAGTGGCAGAAAAATTACTTCAAGAATCTACTTATCAAGCACTCAAAGAAAAAAACATCACACCGGCTAGTCAACCAAAAATTGACGTACAAACATCAGGCGAAGATAAAAACTTAGAATTCACTGTTGCCGTAGAACAGGTACCAGAAATAAAGAAAATAGATTTTGAAAAAATTACGTTAAATAAATATGAGGTAAAATCAGATAAGAAAGAAATTGAGCAAAGATTAAAAGGCATTGCAGAAAGTAATAAAAAATATGTTGATAAAAAGGACAAAGCAGCAAATGACGATATGGTAGTCTTTAACTTTGAAGCTACAGTTGAGGGGAAACCATTTGAGGGCAATAAAGGTGAAAAACTTCAGATTGTTTTGGGCAAAGATCTTTTTATTCCAGGTTTTGATGAACAAATGATCGGTTCCAAGCAGGGAGATGAAAAAGTTGCAAAAGTTAAGTTGCCAGAAAACTATCCGAATAAAGAATTGGCAGGCAAACCAGCAGAGTTTAAATGTAAAATTGTAGAAGTAAAAAAACCAGAAGACCAGAAAATTGATGATGCTTTTGCTAAAAATTTTGGCGCCAAAGATCTTAAGGATTTAGAGAGTTTGATTGGCAATCAAATTTCCAAAGAATACGAGAGCGTAACAGACCAGCTTTTGAAAAAAGAAATTTTAGATGATTTAGATAAGAAATTTACTTTTGATTTACCCAAAGGATTGTTGGAGGATGAAGTACAAAATGTAGAGCATTCTTTAGTTCATGAAAAAATGAATGAACTAAAAGCTAAAGGAGAAAAATTTAAGCATGAGCACGATCATGATAAAATCAAACTATCCGATAGCGATAAACAAACTGCTTTAAAGATTGCAAAAAGAAGAGTGAAACTTGCTTTGTTGTTAAATAAAACTGGTGAAGAAAATAATATCAAAGTTACTCCAGAAGAGCTAAAGATGGAATTGGAAAAACAACTAAGAAACTATCCAGGACAAGAAAAAAACATTAGAGACTTTTACCAAAAAAATCCTGCTGAATTAACCAAGTTAAAAGGACCTGTTTTTGAAGACAAGGTTGTTGAGCTTATTAAAAGCAAAGGTAAAATAGTGACCAAGGTTATGTCCAAAGAAGAATTATTGAAGCTGTTTAATGGTATTGGTGAAGAGGGTGAGAAAAAAAAGATTTCCGCTAGTAAAACAAAGGAAAAAGCAGTACCTAGCAAAACTAAAAAAAAGCCACTCCTAAAAAAACTAGTAAAAAATAGTTAAACAGAGTAAATTCTGATTCGTATGAAAGATCCTTTTGATGTTTACATGAATACCTTAGTGCCCATGGTTGTTGAACAAACTCCTAGGGGTGAAAGAGCTTATGATATTTATTCTAGACTTTTAAAGGAAAGAATTATTTTTTTAGTTGGTCCTATTAACTCCCAAGTTTCCAGTTTAATTTCTGCACAGCTTCTTTTTCTAGAATCGGAAAATAATTCCAAAGAAATTTTTATGTATATCAATAGCCCCGGAGGTATCGTCACTGATGGTCTGGCTATTTATGATACCATGCAATACATCAAGCCTGCTGTTGCAACGCTTTGTATTGGACAGGCTTGTTCTATGGGTTCTTTTCTTTTAGCTGCTGGCGAAAAAGGTCAGCGCATGTCATTACCCAATTCTAGAGTTATGGTACACCAACCTTCTGCAGGCTTTCAAGGTCAAGCAACAGATATTGAAATTCATGCCAATGAAATTATGCAAACTAAAAAAAAGTTGAATGAAATTTATTCCAAACACACTGGTCAGAGTGTAGAAAAAATTAAAGAAGCTTTAGAGCGCGATAAGTTTATGAGCGCTGAAGAGGCAAAGGCATTTGGTTTAATAGATAAAGTTGTTGAAAAAAGATCTTCTTAACCACTCAAAACCTCAATATTCTTCCCAATTGTATCTACAGATACAACTAATGCTTGATATTAGTGTGGCCAGCATATTATTGTCTGTTCATTGATTCGATTATGACAAAAGAAACTAAAAATACATTGTATTGTTCTTTTTGCGGAAAGAGCCAACACGAGGTCAGAAAACTAATTGCCGGTCCTACGGTTTTTATTTGTGATGAGTGTGTTGAGCTTTGTATGGACATCATTAAAGAGGAGAGCAAAAGTAATTTTTCTAAAAATGAAGAAGGAGTTCCTTCTCCAAAAGAAATTTTCTCAACACTAGATGAATACGTCATCGGTCAAAAGACAGCCAAGCAAATTTTATCGGTAGCAGTTCACAATCATTACAAAAGACTAAACTATGAAGGAAAAAATAATAAAGGAGATGTAGAGCTTGCAAAATCAAATATTTTATTGATGGGGCCAACTGGTTGTGGAAAAACTTTGTTAGCTCAGACTTTAGCAAGAATACTAGATGTTCCATTTACTATGGCGGATGCCACCACTTTAACGGAAGCTGGTTATGTTGGTGAAGATGTAGAAAATATTATTTTAAAACTTCTCCAAGCTGCAGACTACAATGTTGAAAAAGCTCAACGTGGAATTGTTTATATTGACGAGGTGGATAAAATTAGCAGGAAAACAGAAAACCCATCTATTACTAGAGATGTATCTGGTGAAGGAGTTCAACAAGCCCTTTTGAAAATTATGGAAGGCACTGTGGCAAGTGTTCCTCCTCAAGGTGGAAGAAAACATCCTCAACAAGAATTTTTACAAGTAGATACTACTAATATACTTTTTATCTGTGGTGGAGCTTTTGCCGGTATTGATAAAATTATCTCATCAAGAGACAAAGGATCTTCTATTGGATTTGGCTCCAAGCTAAACACGAAAGCAGAAAAAAAAGTTGGTGAATTGTTAAAAAGTATTGAACCTGAAGATTTGTTAAAATTTGGTTTAATTCCAGAATTTATTGGTAGACTTCCTATTATTTCTACCTTGGAAGATTTGGATGAAGATTCTTTGGTTAAGATTTTAGAAGAACCTAAAAATTCATTAACTAAACAGTATGCTAAACTTTTTGAAATTGAAGGCGTTAAATTAAATTTTTCAAAGGATGCGCTTAAGGCTATTGCTGAAAAAGCTATTCTGAGAAAAACGGGAGCTAGAGGATTAAGATCTATTATTGAAGAAGTATTATTGGAAACCATGTTTGATCTTCCTTCTATAGAGAACGTTGAAGAAGTAGTGGTTAACAAGGAAGTAATCCTAGGAAAATCTAAGCCACTACTGATTTATTCCAAGAAATCCTCCAAAGAAGAAAAAATAGCTAATTAGCTTATTAACAGCCCTTAGAAATCATACTTGTATTCACTAAATTAATACTTATTTAATATAGTAGTTATGACAGATGCTGCAAAAATCAATTTGAATGAATACCCAATCCTACCGCTTAGGGATATTGTCGTATTTCCTAACGCAGCTATTCCTTTATTCGTTGGTAGAGAGAAATCCATTAAGGCTTTGGAGGCTGTAGCCTCAAAGTATAAAAAAATAATTTTAGTAGCTCAAAAAGATGCAGAAACAGACGATCCTAAGGACAAAGATGTTTATGCTTATGGAACTTTAGGAGAAATACTCCAATTACTTAAACTGCCTGACGGCACTGTAAAAATTTTAGTTGAGGGAAAATCAATAGTTAAAATTAAAGAATTTAAAAAAAATGAAGATTTCTTATTAGCAGATTGCGAGGAGGTTAAACTCGACTCTAAAAAGCCAGAAGCAATTTCTTTATCCAAAGCTATTATTGGAAAATACGAAAAGCTTTCGAAAATTTCAAAAAAATTTAACGATGAAAATAACATCAATTTTAAAAACGAAACAGACCCAGTAGTTATATCCAATAAGATTGCCTCAAATTTAAGTATCGATCTTTTTGAAAAGCAAAAGATTTTAGAAAGTGTTGATATTCAGAAAAAATTAGAATTAATTTTAGGTTATCTAGACAATGAAATTGATGTCTTGTCTGTGGAAAAAAGAATTAGAGGCAGGGTTAAAAATCAAATGGAGAAGACTCAGAGGGAGTATTATCTAAATGAGCAATTAAAGGCGATCCAAAAAGAGCTTGGTGAAATTGAAGAAGGAAAAGATGAAACTAAAGTTCTAGAAGATTCTATTAAAAAAGCAAAAATGTCCAAAGAGGCAGAAGAAAAATGTTTTGCAGAATTAAAAAAATTAAGAATGATGAGTCCCATGTCTGCAGAATCTACAGTAGTAAGAAATTACTTAGAGTGGATGGTTGCTTTGCCATGGCACAAGTCTTCTAAAGTGAACACAGATATTAATGTGGCCCAAAAAGTTTTAGATAAAGATCACTATGGTCTTAAAAAAGTAAAAGACAGAATTTTAGAATTTCTTGCAGTCCAATCTAGAATACAAAAGATCAAAGGACCTATTTTGTGTTTGGTAGGACCTCCAGGAGTAGGAAAAACATCCTTAGGAAAATCGATTGCTAAAGCAACTGGTAGAGAATTTGTTAGAATGTCTTTAGGTGGCGTTCGTGATGAAGCAGAAATTAGAGGTCACAGAAGAACTTATATAGGTAGTCTTCCAGGTAAAATTATTCAAATGATGAAAAAAACAGGAACTAAAAATCCTCTTTTTTTATTAGATGAAATCGACAAGGTAGGGAATGATTATAGAGGAGATCCTTCTTCCGCACTACTGGAGGCTCTAGATCCAGAACAAAACAATACTTTTAACGATCATTATTTAGAAGTGGATTATGATCTGTCCAACGTTATGTTTGTTACTACGGCAAATACCCTTAATATCCCTGGGCCATTATTAGATAGAATGGAAATTATTAGAATATCTGGCTATACAGAAGATGAAAAATCAGAAATTGCTAAAAAATATTTAATCCCTAAGCAAATTAAAGATAGTGGTTTGAAAGAGGGGGAATGGAAAATTGACGATAAATCGATAAAAAGCATTATTCGACATTACACGAGAGAGTCTGGTGTCAGAGGCTTGGAAAGAGAAATATCTAAATTGACCAGAAAGGCAGTTAAAGAAATTGTCACTACCAAATCTACCACAATTGATCTGAAAGAGGATCAGGTAGAAAATTATCTTGGTGTAAAAAAGTTTAAATATGGCGAGATTGAATTAGATGATAAGGTAGGTACTGTTACTGGACTTGCTTGGACGGAGGTTGGTGGAGAAATCTTGTCCATTGAAACCTTAGTGATGCCTGGAAAAGGAAAATTAGAACTAACAGGAAAGCTTGGAGATGTAATGAAAGAATCTATGCATGCTGCGAAATCCTTCGTGAGATCAAGATGTTTAGAATTTGGAATTATCCCTCCTGTATTTGAAAAAAAAGATATTCATATTCACGTCCCAGAAGGAGCAACTCCTAAAGATGGACCTTCTGCTGGAATTGGAATGGTGACAGCTATTGTTTCCGCACTGACCAATACACCAGTTAAAAAAGATGTGGCTATGACCGGTGAAGTTACATTGAGTGGAAGAGTATTGCCGATTGGTGGTTTAAAAGAAAAATTATTAGCAGCGCTTCGTGGTGGTATTAAAACAGCAATCATTCCTGCGGAAAATGAAAAAGATTTAAAAGAAATTCCTGACAATGTTAAGCAAGGCTTAAAAATAATCCCAGTTAAACATGTCGAGGAAGTTTTAAAAATCGCACTTACTAAAAGCCTTAAGCCAGTCGAGTGGGTGGAAATAGAGCAAATTCCTTCAAATAATAAAGAAGCCTCCCAGGAGAGTAAGCATTAATTATAATGCTTTGTGCCTAATTGTTTTCCTGTTATAAGAATTTTCTGAATTTAAGGGCGATTAGCTCAGTTGGTAGAGCATCTCGTTTACACCGAGAGGGTCGGGAGTTCGAGTCTCTCATCGCCCACCAACATTCGGGGGTGTAGCTCAGTTGGTTAGAGCGCTGGCCTGTCACGCTAGAGGTCGCGAGTTCGAGTCTCGTCACTCCCGCCAAAAATTGCACGACATGTTAATTTTTTGTATAATTTAGAATGAAAAATATTAAATTTTCATCACAAGCAGACCAGTGGTTCCCAACTACGATTTGGACTTCCGTTTTAGAACCAGATTCAAAGTCAAAAATTAATGAAGAGATACTGAAATGTTTAAATCCTTATATAGAAAATTCAGATCTTAAAAATATTAATTATGTGGTCACAGACACAGACCTTCATACAAAAAAAAACTTTAAACTAACTACTTTTTTTTTAAATAGAGTTGTATTCGAGTACTTAAAATTTCTAAAGTTAGAACATCATGACTTTGAAATTACTGGTTGTTGGGGCAATATTACTAGACAAAATTTTTCTCACACTAATCATAGTCACCAGAATAACTTCGTAAGTGGTGTCTACTATGTGCAAACAGATAAAGGGAAAACAGACAAAATACATTTTAACGACCCAAGGGAGCAAAATAAAGTTTTAGTTCCAATTCCATCTGTTAACACACGTAACAATACGAACGGTGCTATGTTAGATGCTAAAGAAGGTTCTGTTATTTTGTTTCCATCATGGCTACGACATGAAGTCCCAGTACACACCTCTAATGATAATAGAATTAGCATTGCATTCAATGCTATGTTTACTAATATTGAGAATATGTCTAAACCTGGTTTTTCACCAACTAAGAAATAAACTTAACTTTTTTTAAAAAAAATTTATTTCTTTTTATTTTTTTCTTCTGCAATGCTTATTTTTCTAGCATTAGCTAATATTTTGCTTTTAATATCTAGGTTAAAATCTTTACCCATTTTAACAGTTGAGCAATTCATTCCCTTGCAAGTTCTTTTATAGGATATGATATCTAAGGAAGTAGTTGAGAGCTCTGTTCCTTTAAATCTAACTTCTATTTTGATACTACTGTTACTCTCTAAAGATCCAGAGTACCAATCAGTAATCAAGACTCCACCAGAGTAGTTGGCAGACTGAAGAGGAATAAAATCTAATGTTTTCAATGATGCTTTCCATAGAACATTGGCTGTTGCAAATTCAAAAGTGCCCGATCCCTTATCCCCTCTCATTTGGTTGATTATACCACCTCCCTTATCTCTAAATTCTTCGGATCTTTTAATCAAGTTTGGCTCTAGTCTTTTTTTCTTTACAATAGGTGATCCTGAATCGTCCTTTTTTTGGCATGAAAAGAAGAAAAGAAGGCAAATAATAAGAAGTAAGGGTTTTTTTAAAAATTTCATTTTTATAACTGTTGTTTTTTTATCACACTTTTTAAAATTTTATGCAAAACTTCATATCCTTATACATTTTTTTAAGAATGATGTTAGATATTTTCACATATAAATTATGTTGATTTATATAAAACTTAAAACAAAGGAAAACAAATGAAAAAACTACTAATAACTTCTGCTTTAGCAGGATCTCTTCTTGTAAGTGGATCTGCTTTTGCTGAAATGAAAGTAAAAGGGTACCTTGAAACAACATTAGGTTCTGGAGAAACTCCAGCAACTTCTTCTGTAACAAACCAAGGAACTTCAATCGGTTATGAAACTGGTGTTACATTTTCTGGAACAAAAGATCTAGACAATGGAATGTCAATGAAAACTACAGCTACTCTTGAGGACAATGCGATCTTGGGACAAGCAATGGCTTTCTCATCTGATGGAAACACAATATTTATTGGAAATGACTATCATGGTCTTGACGATAAACAAACTGTTCCAACTGTTGCGAACATGGTCGAAGATGGAAACAAAGGTCTAGGCATTAAGTACAATAACAATGCTGCTACTATTCACTCCAAATCAGGTGTTGGTGTTATGAATAAAAGCGACATGGGAACTATTGCTCTTTACTACGTACCAAAAGTTGGTGCTTCAGTAGATGGTGGTGACTCTAACCCTGGTGGTCAAGCTAAATCTGGTTCAGGTCTAGCAATTGGTTTTCAAGGTTCTTTAGGTGTTGAAGGTCTTGGAGTAAATCTTTTTAGAACTGCAAAAGACACTGACAGTCTTGATGCGTCTGAAATCACAATGACAGGCTTTGGTGCTAAATACAATTACGGTTCATTAGCTGTAGGTGCTCAAAGAACAACTGTTGATGATGCTAATCTTTCTGAAGCATTTGTTTCAGGAACAGAGTCTGAGTACACTTCATATGGTGCTACTTACGCTGTAAGTGATGCACTTAGCGTAGGTGTTCAGTACGCTGAAACTTCATTGACTGGTGCTGCTTCTGATGAAGAAGTATTATCATACACTGTTGGTTACAACCTAGGTGGACAAGTAATTTCTGTTCAATTCCACGACGTTGAAAACAAAGGTACTACTACAGGTACTGATGGACAAGCTGTTGAATTGAGAATCAAAAGCTCATTTTAATTAAATTTTATATTTAATTAATTAAAGAAAAGCCGCCCATTAATTTGGGCGGTTTTTTTTTGCAAGTTCATATAGAATAACTGCAGAAGCATTTGAAACGTTTAAACTCTCTAATTCATTCGAAATATCAATTTTAAGAATATGATCACATTGGGACTTAACCAATGGTTTAATTCCAAATCCTTCCGAACCAAGAATTAAAGCATTTTTTTCGTTAAAAGAAAATTTTTCAATGGTATCTTTTGAATTTTGATCAAATCCTACAATCCAAAAATTATTTTCTTTTAACAATCGAATGGAGTTGCTGATGTTACTTACCTCATAAATGTTTATTTTTTCCATAGAGCCAGCCGCAGTTATGTAAAGATTCATGCTATTGGCTTTGTAGAATTTGTTTGGAATGATTACATTTCGAATATCAAAAGCTAAACAGTTTCTTAAAATAGACCCAATATTTCTTTGATCATTAATGGCATCTAATATTAAAATATCTTTTATATTTTGAATATTTTCTTTTAGATTTAATTTTTCAAAAGGATTGATTTTTGCTGCATAGCCTTGGTGGTGATAGTGTTGATTTTCACATATTTTATTAAAAAAATTTTTATTAACAATTTCATATTTATTTGTTGTGATGGCCTCAATGGTTTCAGAGTTCTGTTCTAGTATTGAAATATTAGCAATTGTTCTTTTTTTATTTTTTATTGCCTCGCATACAGCGTGTTTACCTACAATCCAAAAGTCTTTTTGTTTCATATTTTATTTTTCATATATCTGTTTATAGTGCTATGACTTTTGATTAAATAATATTATAAAGTAAATCCTATTTTTGGAGGGATACCAAAGCAGTCAAATGGGGCGGGCTGTAAACCCGCTGGCTCCGGCCTTCGAAGGTGCGAATCCTTCTCCCTCCACCATAAAAAGCTTTGTTTAAATAGCTTTTTTTGATCTCTCTAATAGTTGATTATTTAGACTTTAATGTTATAAGCACATGGCTGTTGTGGGTAAAACAGTTTGGTACTGCGGGTGTAGTTCAATGGTAGAACTCCAGCCTTCCAAGCTGGTTGTGAGAGTTCGATTCTCTTCACCCGCTCCAAAAAATTAAACAAAAAAAATAAGAAGGATTAAAATAAAAATGTCAAAAGAGAAATTTAACAGGAGCAAACCGCATTGTAACATTGGAACAATCGGCCACGTCGACCACGGTAAAACAACTTTAACTGCAGCGATTACAAAAGTTTTATCTACAGCAGAAGGATCTAGTGCAACTTTTTCAGCATACGATCAGATTGACAAATCTCCTGAGGAAAAAGAAAGAGGAATTACAATTTCAACTGCTCATGTTGAATACGAAACTCCAACAAGACACTACGCACACGTAGATTGTCCAGGTCACGCTGATTACGTAAAAAACATGATTACTGGTGCCGCACAAATGGACGGAGCTATCTTAGTGGTGAATGCAGCGGATGGACCAATGCCACAAACGAGAGAGCACATTCTACTTGCAAGACAAGTGGGTGTTCCTTCATTGGTGGTGTTTTTAAATAAATGTGACACGGTAGATGACAAAGAACTTTTAGAATTAGTTGAAATGGAAATTAGAGAACTTCTTACTTCTTACAAATATCCTGGAGACACTATT
>Ga0213863_10000188_pt1 | contig 48371 bp, 42 predicted proteins | sample PICome_8_FD_160128 | JGI IMG/M metagenome (GOLD analysis project Ga0213863, IMG submission 160128) | Coastal seawater microbial communities near Pivers Island, North Carolina, United States - PICO497 | ecosystem: Environmental > Aquatic > Marine > Coastal | place: USA: North Carolina... | reverse complement strand
CGACTCAGGGCAAATCACCGCCCCGCAAATATATGGTCAGCGGCAAACAACGACGCCAATATTTTTATGACGCTATAAGAGAATTCCCCCTCGGTGTACCTATCAATACCATTTTGTTCCCCATGGAGGGAGATCCCGAGGCAGCCGCCCTATTCTGGCAGACAGCCCTGAACACAGATGGTGCCTTTATTGCTCCCTCGAGGGACTGGCCATGAAAAAACAACGCCGAGAGTCACAGGAAGCCAGCATTTCATTTCTGGACGTTATCAGTTGTGGCTTTGGTGCGATCGTTCTATTGCTAGTTATCGCCAAAGTGGGCGACCCCTCGGCACTGGGAGAAGCTGAAAATCAACTCTTGGGCTCAGTCAAAGAATATCAAGAGAGACTTTTTGAAATACGCGGCGAAGCGGTATTACTCGACGAGCGCCTCAAGTCTCGCAAAGAGCAACTGTCAGAACTGACCGAGCGCATAGCCCGGCTCAAAGCCAAACTCGCTAGCGTAGCAAAACAATCCAGTCAGCTGTCTCAGTCCCAATCTCGCGAGAAAGAACAGTTACAGCTTGTGTTGCAGGTATTATCTGAAGAGATGGAGCGTCTGCTAGGGCCAGAATTTCAGAGGCAAAATCAGCTTATCGGCGGAATACCAGCCGATAGCGATTACATTATTTTTGTGATCGACACCTCCGGCAGTATGCAGGGTGCCGCCTGGGAAAAAGTCAAAAAAGAAATGATTAACATTCTCGATATTTACCCAGAGGTAAGGGGCATTCAGGTACTTAATGATATGGGCCAATATATGTTTGCTGCCGAAAAGGGGAAATGGATAGCCGACAGCCCCCGCACTAGAAAAAACATTATCGCCAAACTGGGCAACTGGGCGCCTTTTAGCAATTCCAGTCCGGTGGAAGGCATCAACTCAGCTATCAAAAGTTTTTATCGTCCCGGGCGCAAAATCAGCATCTATACCCTTGGCGACGACTACCAGGGGCGCTCTATCCGCAACGTAGTGAAAGCAGTGGACAAACTGAATAAAGCCCACCGGGGTGCAGATCGTTTAGTGCGCATTCACGCCATCGGCTTTCCGGTTCATTTTCCGCCCGGGGGCACCCCCAGTGCCTCTGCGGTGAAGTTTGCCAACCTGATGCGCGAATTGAGTTACAACAATGGAGGAACCTTTATCGGCTTAAACAGCCTTAATTAAAGGATAAAACGACTATGATAAATATAAAGCTAAGCAAACAAACAATGGGCCTGCCAATGGTCTTGCTGTTAATAGTAGCGCTCAGTGGTTGCAGCTCATCCGCTTCAGTGCGCCTGAACAGTGAATTCCCCACAGTCTTGGCAGTACCCAAACCGGTCAGCGCCAGCATTGTGTTCCAAGAAGACTTCTCCACTTATATAGCCCAGCCAAACGATAAAACCGTTATCGACATCGGCGATGCTCAGGTCAAATTGCTCAAAAACGTCTTTGCCGGCCTATTTGATCAGGTGGAATATGTCACCGCTAAAGACCAGATCAATGGCATCAATTCTCTGGTGATTACTCCATCGGTGCGCGAGGTGCAGGTATCTACGCCATCCGAAAACTATCTCAATGTATTTGAAGTCTGGATCAAGTATAGCCTCGAAATTGAGACCGCTGACGGCGAAACCATCGACAGCTGGTTTATGCCCGCCTACGGCAAAACACCAGATGCCTTTATGTACTCCAAATCAGAGGCCATTGAAGAGGCCAGTATCATTGCCCTGCGCGATGCTGGTGCCAAGTTGATGCTCGACTTCTATCGTATCCCAGCGATTTACGGCTGGATGATGGAGCAGAAGATATTGGAGGAGTCCCCATGAACAGAATATTCAAACTCACGGCTCTCGGCTTGATGCTTCTAGTGCTGGGTGGCTGCTCTGCCACCACCACCATCGACGAATACCGCCCCAGCACCGATCTCATAGAGCTGAACGCTAACGAACAGGTGGTCGTGCTTGGCCGTCGCGATGCTGGCCATTACGAAACAGATGGCGAATTTATTCGATGTGTGTCCAAACGTATGAAAGGCGCAGATATTGGCGTTGTACCTGAAAACCAATTTATTGATGCTATCTACCCTTGGTTTGAACCCAGAACAGCCCCCAAAGGCCTGCCCAGATTAAAGCGACTGATGGCAGACCCCAGTGTCAAAGGCGTGGTAGATCAGTACGCATTGCGCTATCTAGTATGGCTAGATGGCTCCACAGAAACCCTAGATCAGGGTGGCTCAATCAGCTGTGCCATAGGCCCAGGCGGCGGTGGTTGCTTTGGTTTTGCCCAGTGGGACAAACTCTCCGTATACGAGGCCATTGTCTGGGACTTACAAAATCTGCAAGAGATTGGTCGTCTGCGCGTTGACTCCGAGGGAACATCTTATTTAATTGGCGCAGTGGCTCCTATTCCACTGCTTACACCGGTTAAGAATGACGCCTGTACCAGCATGGGCAATCAATTAAAGTCATTTTTTACCGCGGAATAACCATGACTAGGTTTATGCGTAAAAAAACCCTATTCGCCTCGCTGTTTTGCGCACTGCTTCTAGCCCAGATCAGCCACGCTGGACCCAGTGGTGCCGATATTTACAAAGAAGTAACTGCAGCCACCAGCATCTATGAAGATGAAAAACTTCAGGCTTATATTGAAAAACTGGGCAATGAAATTATTGCCCAGTCAGAGATGGCTGGAGAAAAATTCACCTTTACCCTACTCGACTCACCAGACCTGAACGCCTTTGCGACCAGAGACAACTACATCTATGTCAATCGCGGGCTACTTAACTACGTGAGCAATGAGGCTGAGCTGGTTTCGGTGTTGGCCCATGAAGTCGGTCATATCACCAGAAAGCATGTGAACGGGCAGGAGGGGCAGGCAACCGGCGCCCAGATTTTATCCACCATCGCCGCGGTGCTATCCGGCAGCAACGAAGTCTATGAAGCAGGCATGGCCTACGCTAACTCCATTATTCGTGGCCATGGCCGACGCAATGAGTTAGAAGCAGACGAAGCCGGTGCCGAGTATATGGCCAAACTGGGCTACGCCCCCAGCGAAATGCTCAGTATGCTGTCGATGATGAAAGACTACGAATCCCTGCAAAAGGCGCGCGCCAAATCCAAAGGTGCCTCCAAACAGACCTACCACGGCATCTTTTCAACTCATCCACGAAACGATAGTCGCTTGCGCACCGTGGTCACCAAAGCCAAAGCCTTCAAAGCTGACGTCAGCAGAGACAATGGCGCCGCAGTCTATCGTGAATTGACCGATGGCCTGATCTGGGGTGAGAACTTTCTTGCCAAAGAAAAAAAGCCCGAGCGCTTCTCCGATATGCGCCTGCGCATTCGCCTCGACTTCCCCAAAGACTGGGTGCAAGACCAGAACGGCAGCAACTATTTAGTGAGAGGCACAGCCACCGACGGCAATAGCGTACTGACAGTTCAAGGCATTCCACGCACAGCCCAGAGCCCCGAAGAATACCTGTACAACTACCTGAATGTATCCCAATTAACCGACAGCAGAGCCATAACACCGGCTCGACTCAAAGGCTATACCGGCATTTTGCCCGGGAAGTATAAGGGCCCAGATCATCGTATCGCCGTGGTCTACTACAAGCTCAACGCCTATCTGTTTTCTGGTGAAGTCAAAGAGCAGAGCCAGTTCACCGAAACCGACAAGCTGTTTATTGACGCCATCAATACCTTTAGGCCCATCTCCAGTCGCGAGATTGCGGGCCAAAAACCCCAGACCATTCATTATGTAAAAGCCACCAGCAGAACCACCTTTGCTGGTCTGGCCAAAGCATTAAATTTAACTACAACAGATATTGATGATCTCCGTATAATTAACGGCTACTACCCTAGCGGCGAACCCGAGGCTGGGGAATGGATCAAAATTTTTAAACGCTAACAGCCTATGAGAACCTCACAACCTTTGTTTATACGCCTAGCTTTGGCCGCAAGCCTGCTGATCGCGCTGTCTCTAAGTGCTTGGTGGCTCACACAGAATCCTGATTCAATGGATCAAGAGCGCGACTGGGATGCCAATCGCCAGAACCTACCGGATATTGGCGAGTTGGAGCTGCGTATTCAGGACAATCTGTTTGCCCAAGAAGACCAGGCAACTCAGGAGATGGGTGCGGATATTGATCAGATTATTGATGAGCAAGCAATGGATGCCAAGCTGGCCGGCCTGACCAAAAATGTTACCACCAGCCGCCAGCCCACAGAGCAAGAACTAGAAATTTTTTACCAGCAACATCAAGCCAAGTATCGTGAAGCCAGCCTGTTTAGCTTTAGCCATATTCTGTTTAGCTCAAGTAGCTATGGCGGTCGAGCCTATGAAGCCGCGTCTGAGGCACTGAACAATACAGCCGACGTAACGCAGTACGCGGAGCAAGTCATCAGAGCCAGCTCAGAACAGATTAACTGGGATTTTGGTGCTGGTTTTGCAGAGAAAGTGCTGTCTCTGGTGGCAACAGACGCACCTCAGTGCTGGACTAATCCAATTGCCTCTCGACATGGAGTGCACTTACTGTGCATCTCAGAGGTTGTGCTAGGCAAGATTCCTGAGCTAGCCTCGGTGCGCAATCAGGTGATTAATGATTGGCGTTTTAATATTGTTGAGAGAGACTGAAGCCACCAAGGGCCGCACCCAGGGTGCCATCTCTTGCCACTAACCTGAAACCCTAACTCAACAGCTCCGCAAAAAAACCACGCAACCCCTCAGCCCCAGACTCTTCCCACGTCTTGAGTGCCGCAGTACCTACAATCGCTAAATCCGCAGTACCACGCAAGAAATCCATATCGGCCTTACTGCTAATACCAAACCCTACACCAATGGGCACATTAGCGTGCTCGCGACAGCGACTCACCAGAGAAACTACATCGTCATCCATACTGGTTTTCGACCCAGTCACCCCTTTGCGCGCAACCGCGTAAACCATTCCCCTACTCGCAGCACCCAGCTGGGCCAAGCGCTTGTCACTGCTGGTAGGCGTCATCAGAATAATAGGTTCAATACCGGCCTCTGCCGAGAGCTGATGCAAATTGGCAGATTCTTCAATGGGCAGATCCGGCAGGATATACCCCACGCCACCAGCCGCTTTAAGGCGCTGAACAAAAAGCTCTTCACCCATTTTAAACACAGTGTTGTAATAGCCCATCATCAACACTTTAAAAGAAAATTTCTCGCTGACCAGTTTCATAAACTCAAAGCACTGATCAACAGTGGTGCCCGCTTTCAATGACTGCTCGTTGGCACGCACAAAAAGCGGGCCATCGGCACTGGGCTCTGAGAACGGAAATTGCAGCTCAACCAGATCAACGCCGGCCTCATCCATAATTTCCAGTTCTTGCATATTGGCTTCAAAAGAAGGGTAGCCACAGACCACATGGGCCATCACCAGCAAGTCCTTATCCTGTTTACGCTCGGCAATAAAAGACTCAAGACCCATTATTTTTTCTCCGCTCGATATTGATCAGCCTTACCACCAATAAAGGACTTCCACTTGGCATCATCCAGCGCATCAGCAATGGTAAAGATATCTTTGTCGCCACGGCCAGACATATTGACCAGTATAATTTCATCTTTGGCCATAGTGGCCGCCTCTTTTAAGGCAACAACAAAACCGTGAGTGCTCTCCAGAGCGGGAATCAAGCCCTCGGTGCGCATAGTCAGCTTTAAAGTCTCTTTCACTTCTGCATCAGTGGCCGCTTCAAAGCGGACCTTGCCCTGATCGTGGAGATGAGAAAAGATTGGGTTAACCCCAATATAATCAAGCCCCGCCGCAACAGAATGGGTTTCATTCATATTGCCCTGATCATTTTGCAAAAAGTATGTTTTGTAACCCTGGGCAACACCCACGCTGGCATCATCGTAGGCCAGACGGGCAGAGTGCATATAAGAGCCAACACCTTCACCACCAGCCTCACAGCCAATCAGCTCCACATTGGGTTCATCAAAAAAGCCTTGGAAAAGGCCCATTGCATTGGACCCACCACCAACACAGGCATATACGCGGTTGGGCAGACGCCCAGTCTGAGCCAAAATCTGTTCACGGGCCTCTAGGCCAATAATCGACTGGAACCAGCTCACCATCTCCGGAAATGGATGTGGGCCACAGGCGGTACCCAAAATGTAATGGGTATCGGCCATATTGGTAACCCAATCACGCATACATTCATTCACCGCATCTTTCAGGGTCTTCTGACCATCTTCGACAGCGATCACTTCTGCACCGAGATTCTCCATCCAGAATACATTGGGTCGCTGGCGAGCCACATCTACCGCACCCATATAAATCTTGCAGTCAAACCCAAATTTAGCTGCCATAGTGGCTGTGGCAAAGCCATGCTGCCCAGCGCCAGTCTCCGCAATCACACGTTTTTTGCCCAAGCGCTGAGTTAGCAACCCCTGCCCCATCACATTATTAACCTTGTGAGAGCCCGTATGGTTGAGGTCATCGCGCTTCACATAGATCTGAGCGCCACCCAGTTCACGACTGAGGTTCTCTAAATAGGTCACAGGAGTTGGGCGGCCCGAATAGTTCTGCAGCAGAGCCACATATTCCTGCCAAAATTTAGGGTCGGCTTTACATTCACGGAAACACTCGAGTAGCTCCTCGATCGTAGCGTGCAAAATTTCAGGCAGGAAAACACCGCCGTATTCCCCATAGTAGCCTTCGCGACCATCGGAGAAGTCAAAAATATCCATGAAAAACCCCAGTAGAACCCAGCCAGAGAGTCAAAATGGACTGTCTTATGGGTGATTTTAGAAAGGCGCTTAGTTTATCTAAGTCACCGATTAGGCACAACAGAGATGGCTCAAACACGGCTTTTGAGTGCCGCAGGCAATCTATTCACTACCAAATAGACAGCCAGGTGCTCACCAACCTTTCAGCCACCAATAATCTGTTATACGACCCAGCAGCATGACCGGTTTATGCACAATGGTCAGCTAAACCCTCAAGCCCAATAACCACGCGCACCAGAGCCATTTATCCACATGTTTTACAACGGCTTGCGAAGGTCTGATAGGGGTAAAATCTCAAAAAAACACAACATATAGTGGATTAGGGCTTGCACAACACAAAATGTAGGATAAACTCTGTCGGGTTTCCCCAATAAAAAGAACTGGGTGCAAAGCACCAGAAAGTAGAGGGAATCACTGAGAAAGCAAAGAGAACGAGCAAGCCGGTTCAAAAAGTGTCGCGTGAGAAACTTGGGCATCAGCCCGAAATAAATTTAGATGTACAAATCGCGCAGGGCCCAGAGCCCGCGGATTTAGAGTTAGCGGCAGATTAAAACGATCGTCCACTCGCACTGGCAAAAGCAGAACAAAACGATAAAAATTCGATTAAAAGGTCATGTAATGAGTGCAACCAGACTAAAGACAGTAAAACCTACTGCAGCAGAACAAGAAATAAAAATGCAAGACGCGTCCCTGGATATCTGGGATAAAAAATACCGTCTTAAAGACAAGAGCGAGCAGCCGGTTGACAAAGATATCAACGCCACCTATATGCGTGTGGCCAAGGCACTCTCCGATGTTGAAAGCAAAGAAAAACGCAAAGAGTGGCAAGAGAAATTTGTCTGGGCACTCAAGCATGGCGCAATCCCTGCAGGTCGGATTATCTCTAATGCCGGCGCCCAGGCATACAAGCCAGCCACCTCTACAATTAACTGTACTGTTTCCGGTGTAGTGCCAGATTCCATGCAGGGCATTTTGGAACGCAACCTCGAAGCAGGCCTTACGCTCAAGGCTGGCTGTGGTATTGGTTATGAGTTCTCAACACTGCGTCCCAAAGGTGCCTATGTGTCAGGCGCTGGTGCCTACACCTCTGGCCCTCTGTCCTTTATGGATATCTACGACAAGATGTGTTTCACCGTCTCTTCAGCCGGCGGCCGTCGCGGTGCACAGATGGCCACCTTTGACGTCAGCCATCCAGACGTCTTTGACTTTGTTCGCGCTAAGCGTGAAGACGGTCGCCTGCGTCAGTTCAACCTGTCACTGCTGATCACCGAAGAATTTATTGAAGCTGTTCGTGCCGATGGCAACTGGGATCTGACCTTCCCAATCAGCAGCAAAGAAATCGAAGGCGGCCTAGACCTGAAAGGCGACAATGTTGTGTGGAAGCCCTTCCCAACAACAGAAGGTTACACCAGCAATGAAGAGGGCCTGGTAGCCTGTCGTATCTACGAGACTATTCGCGCACAGAAGCTGTGGAACGCCATTATGTCGTCCACCTACGACTACGCAGAGCCCGGCTTTATTCTGATCGATCAGGTCAACAAAAATAATAACAACTGGTTCTGCGAAGATATCCGCGCTACCAATCCCTGTGGTGAGCAACCGCTGCCCCCTTACGGCAGCTGCCTGTTGGGCTCGGTTAATCTGACCAAATTTGTACGCAACCCATTCACCGAAGAAGCCTACTTCGATTGGGACGAGTACGCCGAAGTGGTTGAAGTATTTACCCGCATGCTGGATAACGTTGTTGAGATCAACGGCCTACCTCTGGATGGCCAGCGCAAAGAGATCGAATACAAGCGCCGTCACGGTATGGGCTTCCTGGGTCTGGGTTCCACCATCACTATGCTGCGCATGAAATATGGTGAACAGGACTCACTGGAATTCACCGAGCGCGTGGCCCGCGACATGGCAGTTTCCGGTCTTAAAGCTGGCCTGCACCTGTCTCGCGAAAAAGGACCAGCGCCGATTATGGAAGACGAGTTTGAAGTCACAGCCGCCATGTTGTTCAAGCAGCCAGAGATGGCCCAAGACGGCATCAAAGTGGGCGACAAGCTTAAAGGCAAAGTGCTGATGGCCAAGTACAGCCGCTATATGCAGAACGTTGCCTCTGTAGCGCCAGAGTTGGTTGAGTCATTGATCGAAGAAGGCTGTCGCTTTAGCCACCACTCATCCATTGCACCCACAGGCACTATTTCTCTGTCTCTGGCCAACAATGTTAGTAACGGTATCGAGCCAAGCTTTGCTCACCATTATTCGCGCAATGTGATTCGTGAAGGCAAAAAGTCAAAAGAGAAAGTCGATGTATTCTCCTACGAACTGCTGGCCTACCGTACATTGATTAACGAAAAAGCTATGCCCTACGGCACCAGTGAAGAAGAGGCACTGCCTGACTACTTCATGAGCTCTGAAAATATCGTGCCCAGAGCCCATGTTGATATTCAGGCAGCAGCACAGAAGTGGGTAGATTCTTCAATCTCCAAAACCATCAATGTCCCAACCGACTGCGACTACGAAGACTTTAAAGATATCTACCTGTACGCCGCCGAAAAAGGCCTGAAAGGTTGCACCACATTCCGCTTTAACCCGGAAGCCTTCCAGGGTGTATTGGTCACCGAGAAAGATCTTGAGAACACGACTTACAGCTTCACCCTAGAAGACGGCTCAACCGTCGAATTCAAAGGCAACGAGGAAGTAGAGTACGATGGTGAGACCCACACAGCGGCCAACCTGTTCGACGCATTGAAAGAAGGTTACTACGGTAAATTCTAAAGCCCATTTAATTTATTCCGCAGTACCAAAAGGAATAGAAGGATTAGTAAGAGGAACGAAATGAACAAGAAAATTTCACAAAAAATTGTTGGCTACAAAGTTGCCACCGAAGAACAGGTGCAGGAGACAGTTACCAAAGAAGCCGAGAGCAATATTATTCAGATGCACGAGAAAGTCTCGCGTCCTGAAGCATTGGCCGGTAGCACCTACAAGATCAAGACCCCAATGTCTGATCACGCCCTGTACCTGACCATCAACGATATCATTCTCAACGAAGGCACAGACCATGAACTGCGCCGTCCGTTCGAAGTGTTTATCAACTCCAAAAACATGGACCACTTCCAGTGGATTGTAGCGCTGACTCGAGTACTGTCAGCCGTATTCCGCAAAGGCGGTGACTGCACCTTCCTAGTGGAAGAAATGAAAGCAGTGTTTGACCCCCAGGGCGGTTACTTTAAGCCCGGCGGGAAATTCATGCCTTCCCTGGTAGCAGAGATTGGATGGGCCATCGAAGATCACCTGCAAAAGATCGGCCTGATGAAAGCGCCAGAGATTGCCGAGCATCAGCAAAAGATTATGGATGAAAAGCGCGCAGAGTTTGAAGGTGCTGCGGCGGCTCCAGCAAGTGGAGCTAGCGATTTCCCACCCACAGCAGAAGTCTGCAAAAAGTGCAGTGTTAAAGCCAGCATTCTGATGGATGGATGCATGACCTGTCTGAACTGCGGCGACTCTAAATGCGGTTAAGTTGTTAAGTGATATAAGAAAAGCGGCTTTTTAGCCGCTTTTTTTATGGGATCTCTGATCACTTGGTGCCTCAGAATAACTGAGTATTGTTGCCCTGAGCGCGGCGAAGGATCTCAATCCTACACAAATAACCTAACAATATTCCATAACCCCAACCCAGTAACTACAGCCACCACCGCAACCGCTAACAAATTACTCAGCAGTCTATTTCGATAATCTCCCAACAAATCAGCTCGATTCATAATGATAATCAAAAAGATCGCCGTCACAGGCAGCAAAACCCCATTGGCCGCCTGTGCAAACAAAATTGCCGCAATAGGCTTAGTACCAAGAGCCGCAAACACAGTACCCACCACCAGCACCAGCACCCAAATGGCCGTAAAGCGTTTATCAGAAAAATCCGTCGGCCAACCCATAGCGCCACTCACCGCATAGGCCGCCGCCAATGGCGCAGTAATGGCACTGGTCAAACCAGCGGCCATCAAGCCAAAGGCAAAGAACCCATTGGCCGCCTTGCCCAGCACCGGCTCAAGCTGTGTGGCCAACGACGATGCAGAAAACGCCGCCCCCGTATTAAAAAATGCCACCGCACTGGTACTCATCACCGCTAGGGTAATCAACCCGCCCAAACCAATCGAGATCACCGTGTCAGCTCGGGACTCAGCAATAGCCTGACGAGTACCTACACCCCGCCATTTCTCCTGCACAATATTGGCGTGTAAAAACAAATTGTAGGGCACCACCGTAGTACCAATTAGCGCCACCACCGTCAGCGCCGACCCAGCCGGAATACTCGGCTTAACCATGCCTGCCAGCATGGTGCCAAAATCTAGATCGATCATTAGCATAGTGACCACAAATACCGTGCTCATTATTAGCACAAGCACAATCAATATGGGCTCCAGCAATTTATAACCACCGCTGCCCAACAATAGTGCCGCCAAACCACCCAGTACCAATGCACTGGCCGAGGCTGACAACGGCAGCAGGGTTTGTAAACCCAGTGCCGCACCAGAAATATTGCCCGCCTCGTAGGCCGCATTGCCCACGCCAATGGCAGACACTACTAAAATCACCGCAGTGCGACTTATAAGAGGGTTCCTAAAGGTAGTGCGCAGGGCTTGGGACAAACCATCGCCAGAGACTAACCCCAGCCGCGCCGCCATTTCCTGCAGCACCATAGTGGCGACCAGACTAAACAATAATGCCCAGAGCAACACAAAGCCGGTGTTGGCACCAGCGGCGCTGGCGGTGGCTATGCTGCCCGGGCCAATAAAAGCGGCGGTTACCAACAGGCCTGGTCCGAATTTTTTCATTATTTTAGGACCTCTTTAGGATAGGGGAAGAAAGAAAACTTAAGGTCTGACCGGTGCAAGCTGCCCAGTTTTAACATCATAAATAAACCCATGCACTTCAATATGGCTGGGCACCAACTGATGATTTTGAATGGTCTTAACATCTTCCAGTACCGACTCACGGAGATCGGCAATGGTATACCAGCTCAAGCATTTACCCAGATCAGAGCCGGGTTTAGTATTTTTGCTGCTGTCCCGCTGCGGATTTAACCAGTGCTCGCCATTGTGCACAGCAGTCTCCAAATCCTCCTCCAATAGCTCAGCAATCTGTGCATCTGTGACTGTCGCCATGCCGCAATGGGTGTGCTGGATAACGAACCATTCAGTAGTACCCAAAAACTTATGGGAAATAATCAGCGAGCGAATAGCATCATCTGTCGCGCGACCACCGGCATTGCGAATTACATGGGCATCGCCCTCAGATAGACCAGCGATTTTGGCTGGGTCCATACGGGCATCCATGCAGGTTAAAATAGCAAACTGTCTGGCGGGGGGAGAAGGCAGATCAGATAGATCAAAAGCCCGAGCATAGGCACTGTTGGCCTCTATAATCTTATCCAGGTTATTAGCTGCAGTTTTATCTGTCATAGGCTTTGGTCACCGGGGCAACGCCACTCAAAGGAAATTAGATTGACGTCAATTATAGGTCCGCCAGCGCAGATACTCTACTGGGTTTTGTATTGGGCAATCAATTTCTGAGCTGCCACAATAGCTGGTAGCTCGCCCGTCAGCACCGCCTGCTCCAATTCCGGGACCAGCGCCTTTACCTCTGGGTGATTTTTTAAATCTGCTATCAGCGCCTCAGCAGTCTCAGCCCACATCCAAGCCTTGGCCTGCTGGGCACGCAGTATCCCAAGCTCACCAGAGGCTGTTAAGGCAGTTTTAAACTGCTCGATGACTTGCCAGGCCTGTTCTATACCCTGACTATTTAAAGCCGAACAACTGGCCACCTGAGGAGTCCAGCTTGGGGTTCTCGCCTGCATAAAGTGCAGTGCAGCGCGATAATCTGATACGGTCTGGTTGGCAATACTGGCCTGATCACCATCAGCTTTATTGACCAGCACCAGATCCGCCAACTCCATAATGCCCCGCTTTATACCCTGCAAGTCATCACCACCGCCGGGCGACAGCAACAGTAAAAACATATCAGTCATATCAGAGACAGCAGTCTCCGACTGCCCTACCCCCACAGTCTCAACAATAATCACATCATAGCCAGCAGCTTCGCAGAGTAGCAGTGATTCACGGGTGCGGCGGGTCACACCGCCGAGAGTAGTGCCCGCAGGGGAAGGTCGCACAAAGGCCTTAGGATTAACCGATAGCGCCTCCATCCTGGTTTTATCCCCCAGAATAGAACCTCCACTCACAGCAGAAGTAGGATCAACCGCCAGCACCGCCACCTGATGGCCCTGCCCAGTTAAATAATTACCCAGAGATTCAATAAAAGTCGACTTGCCCACCCCCGGCGCACCGGAGACACCAATGCGAATAGACTTGCCCGTATGGGGCATTAGCTCCGCCAGCAACTGCACCGCCTGCTCACCGTGATCAGCGCGGGTGGATTCCACCAGAGTAATCGCCTTGGCCAGAGCCCGGCGATCTCCTGCAAGTATTTGCTGTGCTAACATTTTAATATCTACTCAAACTCCAAAATCGCCTGATCCACCATCAAACTATCACCAGCTTTAGCTGAGATTTTGGCCACAATACCATCATTGATAGCGCGCAGACTATTCTCCATTTTCATGGCTTCCATCACTGCCAACTCTTCCCCTACTTTCACCTGATCACCCACCTTAACCCCCAGCTTAACCAGAAGCCCAGGCATAGGCGAGAGCAAAAACTTGGACAGGTCCGCAGGGGCTTTTTCCAGCATTAGCTTATTTAGCGCCGCCGCCTTGGGTGACAGCACCAGCGCATTAATCTCCGCGCCACGATAAAACAGCTTGTAGCCAGAACCGGAGCGCTCAACCTGCACAGTAACCTGCTGGCCATTAATCTGGGCCTCAAACAAAGGCTCACCCAGAGCCCAGTCAGTGACCACCGAATAGTCATCATTACCAACAGACACCAAAAAGCCAGACAGGGTTAGAGTCATGGAAACTGGAGTTTCTTCAGCCCCAGTAATCACCACCCATTGATCAGGCACCTGATATTCATGTCCCTTCGACTGGCCAGAGATCTGCGACGAGCGCTCGCGGTATTCCTGGTGCACAGCGGCAGCCACTACCACCGCAATATGAGGGTTATTCTGCGGCACTAAATCCGCATTAAAGCCCTCGGGGAACTCTTCCTCAATAAAGTTAGTAGTGAGTTCACCGGCCACAAACCGCGGATGCACCATCAAGGCATTAAGGAAGCTAATATTGTGATTTACCCCGCGAATATAATAAGCATCCAGCGCATCCACCATAAGATCAATAGCTGCTTCACGATTATCACCATAGGTAATCAGCTTAGAAATCATAGGGTCATAGTGCATGGAAACCTCACCGCCCTCATAGACCCCGCTATCTACCCGCACGCCTTCCCCCTCGGGTTCACGATAGCCAGATAGCCTGCCAATGGAGGGCATAAAGTTACGGAACGGATCCTCAGCATAGACTCGAGATTCCATCGCCCAGCCAGTTAGTGTCACATCGCTTTGAGCCAACGACAGCCTCTCACCAGCCGCCACCCGAATCATCATCTCCACCAGATCCTGACCAGTAACCAACTCAGTGACCGGATGCTCCACCTGCAACCTAGTATTCATCTCCAGAAAATAGAAATTCATATCGGCATCGGCAATAAACTCCACCGTGCCTGCCGACTGATAATCCACCGCCTTTGCTAGCGCACAAGACTGTTCACCCATTTTCTGACGAGTGGCTTTATCTAAAAATGGCGATGGTGCCTCTTCAATCACCTTCTGGTGACGGCGCTGAATCGAGCACTCTCGCTCACCCAGATAAATCACATTGCCATGACCATCGGCCATTATCTGAATTTCGATATGCCGTGGCTGCTGGATATATTTTTCAATAAAGATGCGTGTATCGCCAAAGCTAGAGCGTGCTTCATTGGTGGCGCGCTCAAAACCATCGCGACAATCTGCCTCATCCCAGGCCACTCGCATGCCTTTACCACCACCACCAGCGGATGCCTTAAGCATCACTGGGTAACCAATTCCCGCGCTGATCTCCACCGCATGGTCCCCATCACGCACCACATCGGTATAACCAGGAATACAGCTAACCCCCGCCTTTTCAGCAATTAGCTTAGAGGTAATTTTATCCCCCATAGACTCAATGGCTTTTTTACCCGGGCCAATAAACACAATACCCGCATCATCCAGCGCATCGCGGAATTGACTATTCTCCGAGAGAAACCCATAGCCCGGATGCACCGCATCAGCGCCAGTATCACGACAGGCCTGAATAATCTTATCAATCACCAGATAGCTTTCCGCTGAGGCGGCCGGGCCTATATTGATTGCCTCATCAGCCATCTGCACATGCAGCGCATCGGCGTCGGCATCAGAATAGACCGCCACAGTGGCAATACCCATTTTTTTGGCTGTGGAGAATACACGACAGGCAATTTCACCACGGTTGGCCACTAATATTTTCTTCAACATAAACCCTTTACCCTTAAAAACTATTCGCTTTTGTTTTTGCTTATTGGCAAATCAACATCACACAGTTTCTTTTTTAAAACTCTAAGTATTCTGCCCAACTTTGAATGCTTGAGTTGCTGGCTAACCGCTGTGACCTTCGACAGCAGGGATGCTGTCGCAGAGCCTACAAGGACGTACTCGCGGCGTGTCACAGCGGTTAGCCAGTAATTCAAGCCCGCTGCAACTCCTCAGGATGACAAAATAAAGCCCTACAGCGGAATATTGCCATGCTTGCGCCAGGGGTTTTCTATGCTCTTGTTTTTGAGCATAGCCAGAGACCGCGCCACCCGCTTGCGGGTGCTGTGGGGCATAATGACATCGTCTATATAGCCCCGCTTACCAGCAATAAAGGGGTTGGCAAACTTCTGGCGATACTCTTCAGTGCGCGCATCAATTTTCTCCTGGTCGCCAATATCTTTGCGGAAAATAATCTCCACCGCACCCTTGGGGCCCATCACCGCAATCTCTGCCGTGGGCCAGGCCAGATTTACATCACCGCGCAAATGCTTAGATGCCATCACATCATAGGCACCGCCATAGGCCTTGCGAGTAATCAAAGTCACCTTGGGCACTGTGCACTCCGCATAGGCATAGAGCAGCTTGGCACCATGTTTAATAATACCGCCATACTCCTGACTGGTGCCGGGCATAAAGCCTGGTACATCGACCAGAGTCAGCACAGGAATATTAAAAGCATCGCAGAAGCGGATAAATCGCGCTGCCTTGCGGGAGGCATCAATATCCAAACAGCCGGCCATTACCATTGGCTGATTGGCCACCACGCTAACCGTAGAACCCTCAATGCGAATAAAGCCGGTAATAATATTTTTGGCGTAACTGACCTGCAGCTCAAAAAACTCAGATTCGTCGGCTACCTTGAGAATCAGCTCTTTCATATCGTAGGGCTTGTTGGGGTCGCTGGGCACCAGAGTATCCAGCGACATATCAATGCGGTCAGCACTGTCTTCTGTTGGCCACACTGGCGGCTTCTCGCGGTTATTGGCGGGCAGATAATTCATAAAGCGACGCAGCTTTTGCAACGCGTCCACATCATTATCAAAGGCCAGATCCGCAACACCAGATTTAGTGCTATGGGTATGGGCGCCACCCAACTCTTCCGCGGTCACAGTTTCATGGGTCACGGTTTTAACCACATCTGGCCCAGTAACAAACATATAGCTGCTGTCGTGCACCATAAAAATAAAATCGGTAATCGCTGGCGAGTACACTGCACCCCCAGCACAGGGGCCCATCACCATGCTGATTTGCGGAATCACACCACTGGCCATCACATTGCGCTGGAACACCTCGGCATAGCCACCCAGCGAAGCAACGCCCTCCTGAATACGGGCACCGCCGGAGTCGTTAAGACCAATCACCGGCGCACCCACTTTCATGGCCTGATCCATTAGCTTGCAGATTTTCTCGGCATGAGCCTCAGAGAGCGCACCACCGAAAACAGTAAAGTCCTGACTAAAAACAAACACCAGGCGGCCATTAATGGTGCCATAGCCAATCACCACCCCATCGCCGGGCACATGCTGCTGGTCCATACCAAAATCCGTGCAGCGATGCTCGACAAACATATCCCATTCTTCAAAGCTGCCCTCATCTAGCAGGAGATCAAGGCGCTCCCGAGCCGTGAGCTTGCTCTTGGCGTGCTGAGCATCAATGCGTTTTTGTCCGCCGCCCAATCTGGCACGACTGCGTTTTTCTTCTAACTGCTCCAGTATTTCTTTCATGGTTATTCCTTAATCAACTCAAGTACGGCCTCAGCCGCCTGGGGAATATTGGTGCCGGGACCAAAGATAGCTGCCACCCCATCTGCGCGGAGTTGGTCGTAATCTTTGGGTGGAATCACACCGCCACAGATCACCACAATGTCCTCAGCCCCCTGCGCCTTGAGACTGGCAATTAATTGCGGCACCAGTGTCTTGTGACCGGCTGCCTGAGAAGATACACCGACAATATGGACGTCATTTTCAATCGCTTGCTGGGCTGCCTCTTCTGGGGTTTGGAACATGGGCCCCACATCCACATCAAAGCCCAGGTCGGCAAATGCCGTGGCAATAACCTTGGCGCCGCGGTCATGTCCGTCCTGACCCATTTTTACCACCAGCATACGCGGGCGGCGGCCATGGTTTTCGGCAAAGGCTTCGACCTTATTTTTAATACTCATAAAACCCTCATCATCTTGATAAGCAGAGCCGTAAACTCCGCTGATGGAACGCTGCTGGGCCTTGTGGCGGCCCCATTCCGACTCCAGCGCATCCGAAATCTCACCCACGGTAGCCCGGGCCCGGGCCGCATCCACAGCCAGTGCCAGCAGATTACCCTCACCGGTTTTAGCAGCTTCAGTGAGCGCGGCCAATGCCCGCTCGCAGGCAGCTGTATCCCGCGAACTGCGCACCTGCGCCAAGCGCGCCACCTGAGATTCCCGCACTGCGCTGTTATCAATATCCAGCACATCCACCTCAGGCTCCACCTCAAGCTGGTATTTATTGACGCCAACAATCACCTCTTCACCGCGATCAATACGCGCCTGGCGCAATGCCGCCGTCTCTTCAATACGCAGCTTGGGTAAACCGGACTCTACTGCCTTGGTCATACCACCCATGGCTTCCACTTCATCGACAATCTCGCGAGCCGCTTTTACCAGAGAGTCAGTAAGCGACTCCACATAATAGGAACCAGCCAGCGGATCCACCACATTAGTAATCCCGGTCTCCTCCTGAATCACTAGCTGGGTATTGCGGGCAATGCGGGCAGAAAACTCCGTGGGCAGCGCCAACGCTTCATCGAACGAATTGGTATGTAATGACTGAGTACCGCCCAGCACCGCTGACATTGCTTCAATGGTGGTTCGCATCACATTATTGTAGGGGTCTTTGCTGGTCAGACTCACACCGGACGTCTGGCAGTGGGTGCGCAGTACTAGAGAGCGGTCATCCTTGGGGGCAAACTTTTCCTCCAATAATGTGGCCCATAAAATCCGCGCCGCACGCAACTTGGCAATCTCCATAAAAAAGTTCATACCAATGGCAAAAAAGAAGGATAGCCGCGGGGCAAACTTGTCCACATCCATACCGCTATCAATGGCCGTGCGCACATACTCAATACCATCGGCAATGGTATAGGCCAGCTCCTGTACATTGGTGGCCCCGGCTTCCTGCATATGGTAGCCACTAATAGAAATGGAGTTAAACTTGGGCATATGCTCAGCAGTGTAGCCAATAATATCCGATACCACCCGCATAGACGGCGCCGGTGGGTAGATATAGGTATTGCGCACCATAAACTCTTTTAAAATATCGTTTTGCAGCGTGCCCGCCAGCTGCTCCGGCGCAACACCCTGCTCTTCAGCGGCGACTATATAGCTAGCCATCACCGGCAGCACCGCACCATTCATGGTCATGGACACAGAGACTTTATCCAATGGAATACCATCAAATAAAATCTTCATGTCTTCAACAGAGTCAATCGCCACGCCAGCCTTGCCAACGTCCCCCACTACCCTTGGGTGATCAGAGTCATAGCCGCGGTGAGTAGGCAGATCAAAGGCAACCGATAAACCCTGCTGACCAGCAGCGAGGTTTTTGCGGTAGAACTGGTTGGAGGCTTCAGCGGTTGAAAAACCCGCGTACTGGCGCACTGTCCAGGGTCGACCCGCATACATGGTTGCCTTAGGACCGCGCTTGTAGGGCGCAAAGCCCGGTAAGCTATCCATATGTTCAAGGTCAGCGGTGTCTGCCGCGGTATACAGAGGCTTAACCTCAATACCTTCGGGCGTCTGCCACAATAAATCTTCGGGACTGGCACCTTTGCGCTCTTTGGTAGCCAGCTGCTGCCAGCTAGTGAGTTTTGTGCTATCTGCCATTTTAACTCCGGCGTATTTTTTAATAGGTGAACTATGCAGGACTGAAGGCGCTAATAGAAGGTCTATTTTCAACAGATAAGCTCACATTTATTGCCATTTAATGCCCGATAAATTAGGATTAACTGGCATAAAAAGCCTATAAACTCACAAATAATATAATTTTTAACCTCGGAGAAGCTCATGGCAACCATCTGCAATCACCATGTAATGTCCTGCATGCATGGCCTTAGAGAGAGAAACCTGCCCCAACAAAAGGCACTGGAACTGGCAGGTATCAACCCTGCCGTGATGGACCAACCCAATCAGCGGGTGCACACAGATCAGGTAGCAAGGCTGTTTAAAACAGTTCAGGAATCACTGGACGATGAGTTTATGGGCTTTACCCAAAACAATTGCAAAGTCGGCCTGTTTGCCACCATGGCTGAGCTAGTCAGCCAATGCAGTACATTAGGTGAGCTTTTAGATAAGGCAGTAACTTTTTACAACCTAGTCAGCAATGATATACCTATGCAGCTAACCCGCGCCGAGGGTAATGCCATACTGAGCTTTACCATGGACAAACCCAACCTAGACCCAGAACATTTTATGACCGAGTTCTGGCTGGTTATCTGGCACCGCTTTCCCAGCTGGTATATCGGGGAGCCAATTCGCCTTAAAGAAACCCACTTTACCTTTGGCGCACCAGCCCATAAAAGTGAGTTACAGATAATGTTTCCGTCGCAACTGCAATTTGATGCCAGTACCAATCAACTAGTGTTTGACGCTCAGTATCTGGAAAAGCCTCTAGTTCGCTCCGACCAGGAACTGGCGACCTTTGTGCAAAACGCCCCCGCAGATGTTATGACTATCCCAGGCTCCGACAGCACCTTAGAAGCACAGATAGAGAGAATCATTGCTCAGCGCCATCCCGACAAGCTGGTATTCGTCCCAATACATGATTTAGCAGGGGAATTAGGCATTAGCAGCCAAACACTGCATCGGCGACTCAAGGATAGCGCGACCAGTTACCAAAAAATCAAAGATAATCTACGCCGAGAAGCGGCCATTAACAAACTGGTCAATGAGCGAGTGAGTGTCGAGAAGGTGGCTGATTTAGTAGGGTTTTCTGAATCAAGGTCCTTTACTCGTGCCTTTAAAAATTGGACCGGGCTAACGCCCAGAGAATACTGCAAGCAACAAAGCCAATGATCTTCTTTGGCAAACCAAGTACTCTAGAACCCTAAATTTTTCGCGTCTCTAAAAATCATGTTAGATAATAAAATAAGACTCACCCAATACAGCCACGGCGCCGGATGCGGTTGCAAAATCGCCCCCGCGGTATTGGAGACCATCCTCAAAACGGACTTTGTTGCTCCTACTGATTCCAATCTGCTCGTTGGCAACAGCACCAAAGACGATGCTGCTGTCTATGATCTAGGGGATGGCACTGGGGTGATCAGCACCACTGACTTCTTTATGCCTATTGTCGATGACCCCTTTGAGTTTGGCCGGGTAGCGGCCGCAAATGCCATCAGTGATATCTATGCCATGGGCGGCACACCAATGATGGCGATTGCTATTCTTGGCTGGCCAATTAACAGCTTGTCTGCTGAGGTGGCACAACAGGTTATTGATGGTGGTCGTCATGCTTGCGCTGAGGCGGGTATCCATTTGGCGGGCGGGCATTCGATTGATTCGCCAGAGCCTATTTTTGGCCTGGCGGTAACTGGCCGAGTAAATCTGGAGTATCTTAAGCAAAACAGCACAGCGAAAGCGGGCAATCAGTTATTTTTAACCAAGCCTATTGGTGTGGGTATTCTCACCACTGCTGAGAAGCAGGGTAAGCTGCAGCCTGAGCACGCCCGTCTGGCGGTAGATAATATGATGAAGCTAAATAGCATTGGGGCAGAGCTTGCCAAGATTGATGGGGTAACGGCCATCACTGATGTCACTGGCTTTGGTCTGCTGGGCCATCTCCTAGAGATCTGTCAGGGCAGTGGGCTATCGGCGTCAGTGCAACTTGATGCTGTGCCGCTGTTGGATCCTGCTGTTGTCCATTACCTTAATCAGGGCTGTGTACCCGGGGGCAGTGGCCGCAATTGGGAGAGCATTGGCGGCTCAGTGTCTGGTACTGACGCCCAGAGTCGGACTCTACTCTGCGATCCTCAGACCAGCGGTGGACTATTATTGGCCGTTGAGTCTAAGTCTGCCGAGCAGGTGAGTCATCTATTGCGGGAGGCTGGCTGCTGTTATCAGCCCATTGGCGAACTGGGTCAGGCGGATGGCGACTCTGGCATTCAGGTTATTCCGTGAGTCTGCCGCTGATCAAAAATTATCGGCAGCTGCTGCTCAATGATATTCCAATGATTGATGTGCGGGCACCGGTGGAGTTTGTGACTGGTGCGCTGCCCTCTGCGACTAATCTGCCCTTGATGGCAGATGAGGAGCGCCATCAAGTGGGTCTACGTTATAAAAATAATGGCCAGGAGTCTGCCATTGAGCTGGGCCATCAGCTTGTGAATGGGGAGATCAAGCAACAGCGAATGGATGCCTTGCAGGCCTTTATGGCTGCTAATCCCAATGGGGTTTTATATTGTGCTCGGGGTGGGTTGCGCTCTCAGTTGACTCAGGAGTGGCTGGCGGAGGCTGGGGTTGAGTGCCCGAAGGTTGAGGGTGGGTACAAATCTCTGCGCGGGTTTTTGTATCAATATATGATGGATTACTGCGCTAACAATATGTTTACTATTGTGTCTGGCATGACCGGCACCGGCAAAACCGAGATTATTCAGGCCTTGCCCACTGGACTTGATCTTGAGGGCGCGGCCAACCACAAGGGGTCAAGTTTTGGTCGACCTTTGGACGAGCAGCCGGCGCAGATTAATTTTGAGAACCGTATTGCTATTGATCTGCTAAAGATCGAAGACCAGCACCCCCAGTCGATGGTGGTGCTAGAGGATGAGAGTCGCAATATTGGCGCTCGGCATATTCCCCATTACTTTGCTGATCGCATGGCGACAAGCCAGCTTGTGGTGATTGAGATGGACTTTGAGGAACGGCTTGAACGGCTGTGGCAGGAATATGTGGTGGAGCGCTATTTAAAAACCATGGCGTATTTTGGTGCTAATGGTGAGCAGGCGTTTGCGAACTATTTGCGAGAGAGTCTTCTCCGAGTACAAAAGCGATTAGGCGGTCAACGTACCAAGGAGCTGATAGCCTCTATGGATAATGCTATTGCTATCCAGCATCAGGATAATTTTGCTAGTCACCGCCACTGGTTAAGTCTTATTACCAAAGACTATTACGATCCCATGTACAACTATCAATTGGATAAGAAAAAAGAGCTGGTGGTTTTTAGAGGATCGCGAGAGGCGGTTATTGAATGGTTGAAGCGGGGTTAGAGAGAACCCCATCAGCCAACCGCTTCTAACAACTTATACATCACCAACGCATCCACATTGCCTTCCGAGGGATTATTAAATGCCTTGGGCAAGCGACCTACAATATCAAAACCCAACTTCTCCCACAGCCGCACTGCCCCCACATTAGTCGAGGCCACAAAATTAAACTGCATGGCTGTATAACCAAGCTCAATCGCGATCTGCTGAGAGTGCTCACACATAGCAGTGGCCAGCCCAATACCCCGGGCCTCTGCTGCCACCATATAGCCACAATTGCACACATGGGCTCCGGGGCCGGCTTGGTTGGTCTTAATATAATAGGTGCCTAAAATCCGGCCGCCCTGCTCAACCACAAAGGTTTTGGCTGGCAGTTCCATCCAAACTCGCCGGGCTTCCTGTTCACCAATATCGGGGCTGTAAGCATAGGAATCACCCGCTGCTGCTATCTGCTTAAAGATTGGCCAGATAGCAGCAAAGTCAGCGTTTTGAGCTTCACGGATTTGCATCATCGGGGCTGCATTCTCACTGCGCCGTCGAGGCGGATAGTTTCACCATTGAGGTAGCCGTTTTCCACCATATGCACAACTAGCTGGCCAAATTCTGAGGGCTCGCCGAGTCGTTTGGGGAAAGGAATACCGGACACAATGCCATCCTGTACCTGCTGTGGTGCTCCGAGCATCAATGGCGTGGCCATCACACCTGGGGCGATGGTATTAATACGAATACCAACGGCCGCCAAATCCCGAGCCATGGGCAAGGTCATGCCTACAATGCCACCCTTGGTCGCTGAGTAAGCCACCTGCCCCATCTGACCATCAAAGGCGGCGATAGATGCGGTATGAATAATTACACCCCGTTCGGTTTTCTCGTCGGGCTCATTGCGCGCCATAGCGGCCGCCGCGCAGCGGGAGATATTGAAGGTACCTATCAGATTGACCTCAATAACCTTGCGGTAGTGATCGAGGTTGTGGGGGTTGCCTTCGCGGTCGATAGTTTTTGCGGCAATACCTATACCAGCACAATTCACGCAGACGTCCACCCGGCCAAGATCGCCGGTGATTTTATCAAAGGCAGCTTCAACATCCGGCCCATTGGACACATCCAGTGAAATAAAGTGGGTTTTGTCCGCACCCAATTCCTCAACTGCCCTAGTGCCTGCTTCGGCATTCATATCGATAATAACCAGGATGGCCCCGCGGTCAGAGAGTTCTTGAGCGGCTGCGCGACCCAGTCCGGATGCGCCACCAGTGACTACTGCTACTTTATTATTTAAATCCACGTTTCACCTCTTCCTGTTTTTTTATTCTGTTTCCTGCTCTTCTTCCGGTTCCTGAACCAAGACAAAGGGCGGGATAACCAAGGCCCAGAGTATCTTATTATTATCGTACCAGTCCAAGGCTTGTTGGTCGGCAATTTCAAAGACAGACTTATCACTCAACCAAGTTTTTATCTGCGGCGTGTTGTCTTGGTTTAGGGCGACAGCCACTTTAATTAGATCTGCCGCTGGAGCTATGCCTAGAACATTGCCGGAAGCATAGTGTTTTTGTAGTTCTAGCCAGCTTATTTTGGCTGTTTCGCCGTTGAGCCGGGCAATTAGGGCTTGATGATCTGAGGTTTTGGTCATTTTTTGCCTAGGGTTTGATTGGAGAACCTAGTGGCTGGGTTCTTGAGACCCTTCACGGGGTTCAAGATAGTTCCGGGGAGTATTCTGAGCCATAACTCTGCCACCGCATGCAGAAAGGACAATCTAGCCAAGCCAGCCACAGAAATTACGCAGCAATTGCAGCCCAGCACCAGCACTTTTTTCCGGGTGGAACTGCACTGCAAACAGATTTTTATGACTCAGTGCTGCGGCAAACTCTACACCATAATCACAGGTGCCTGCCACATTGGGGTTGTTTTGTGCATCGGCAAAGAAACTGTGCACAAAATAGAATCTGCTGTCTTGCTCAATCCCCTGCCACATTGGGTGATCAATGGTATGCCGAACATTGTTCCACCCCATATGGGGCACTTTAAGCTTGCCACCATCAGCGTCCACAAGGCTGTCACCAAAGAATTTTACCTGTCCGGGCAACAGGCCCAAACAATTCACGCCGCCATTTTCTTCGCTGCTTTCCATCAATGCCTGCATACCCACACAGATGGCCAATACTGGCTTGGTTTTTATTGCCTTGTTCACTACTTCGCCAATATTCAGACGCTGGATTTCACTCATGCAATCACGAATGGCACCAACACCGGGGAAAACCACGCGATCGGCATCCTCGACCTGAGCTGGATCAGCGGTAATGGCCACTTTGGCCCCGGGACTGACATGCTCCAGTGCTTTGGCCACGGAATGCAGATTGCCCATTCCGTAATCGATAATGGCTATATGGCTGCGAAAGTCACTCATAAATCAGATACAACTAAAATGCGTTACAAAAGAGGGGTACGCCTACAACGTACCCTTGGTAGAAGGCATCACACCGGCCATGCGCTCATCGGCAGATGCTGCCATGCGCAGGGCGCGACCAAAGGCCTTAAAGATAGTCTCGACCTGATGGTGGGCATTGGCACCGCGCAGGTTGTCAATATGCAGGCTAACGAGTGCGTGGTTTACAAAACCCTGAAAGAATTCTCTGGTCAGGTCCACATCAAAGGTGCCCACATGGCTGCGCACAAAGTCCGCTTTCATAATCAGACCGGGGCGGCCAGAAAAGTCCATTACCACTCGAGACAAAGCCTCATCCAATGGCACATAAGCGTGGCCGTAACGGGTCAGGCCTTTTTTGTCGCCAATGGCTTCTGTTATCGCCATCCCCAGAGTAATGCCAATATCTTCCACTGTGTGGTGGTCATCAATCTCTGTGTCACCGGTGGCCTGAATATCCAGATCCACCATACCGTGCCGGGCAATTTGATCCAGCATATGGTTCAGAAATGGTACCGGGGTCTGCAGGTTGGCCTGCCCTGTGCCATCCAAATTGACCGTTATGGTAATTTGAGATTCGAGGGTGTTGCGGGTCACTGTCGCGATGCGATCAGCCATGAATATCTCCAAGCTATGCTTAAACAGGCGGCATTATACTGCAAATTTTAGGTTGCTACATTGTCAAAAATAGTTAAAATCTAACTCTAAACAAGTCACCATAGATAATGCACTTTAGTTACTAATGAAAAAATTCCATACGCTATTTGCCATCGCGCTATCCCTGATTATCGGGCTGAGTTCGATGACGGCTGTCTCTCACAGCCATAGCGATCATGAGGATAGCAGTTGTTCGGTCTCTGTTTTGCAGAAGTTCTCCGCAGTGGTTGCGGCTGAAACTAGCAGAGATTATGTAACCAGAGTCACCGCACCCAACCCCATTTATGTCGAAAAGACTGCTAGCAACCGCGTCAGAGGTTGCCAACTCGCCCGCGCACCACCTCAAATCCTTTAAATAAATTGTATTCCCTTATTGGGACAACGCTGTTCCGTTTATTCGGAGCAGATATTTTTTTTAAAGGAAAATATTATGAAAAATCGATTGATGGGTAAGTCGCCTTTGGCAGCTGCCCTTGTAAGTTTGTCCTGCAGTGCGTTCACTCAGGAATTAGAAGAAGTCATTATTATATCATCATTGATTGATGCCTCGTCTGACGAAATCTCCAACCCATTGCACGTTATCAATCGCCAAACTATCGCGAATGATGCAAGCCAAAGCCTTGGCGCCAGCATTGATGGCTTGGTGGGCATCTCATCAAGTGATTATGGCGCAGCGGTTGGCCAGCCCATTATTCGCGGCATGTCGGGAAGGCGGGTGAAGATTCTTAATAATGGTGTGGTGATCAGAGATGTTTCAGGTTTGGGGCCAGACCATGTCAATGATGTGGATTTAAATAATGTCCAGCAAATCGAAATAGTCCGAGGGCCATCCTCCCTGCTGTATTCCAACGGCACCATTGGTGGAATTGTCAATATTGTCGACAACAGCATCGCTCGCACAGACTTGACAGATTCAGAGTTTAAACTGGGTCTGGAAGCTCAGTCAGTTAACGATGGCGACTCCCATGATGTGTCTTATCAAAACAATCTCGGCGGCTTCAATGTCAGCATTGCCTACAAAGACGCCCAGTTCGGCAGCTTCGATATTCCAAATGGTGCGCTTATTCACCATGAAGAAGCGCATGAAGGCGAGGAGCACGAAGACGAGGAACATAGCGACGAAAAGAATTTAGGTTATTTACCAAATTCTGACGCTGGGTCTACCTCTACCAAGCTAGGGATTTCCAAGACTGGCGATTGGGGTTATTTTGGAATATCTGTAAGCGACACCGAAAACCTCTACGGCATTCCTTTCCATGGAGAGGGCCACGACGACCATGACGAAGAGGAGCTTGACCATGATGATGAAGGGGAGAGAATCTTCTCCAAAATTCAATCAGACGTGGTCAATCTTGAAGGCTCATATATCACTGGTCACCATTGGTTAACAAAAGTCGATTCCCATTTCAGAGATTCCGATTACTCCCTCACCGAACAGCATGCCGAAGAAGAGCATGGAGAGGAAGAGCAACATGAAGAGGGGCCAACAACCTTTACCAATAACGCCAAAGAGTATGGTGCAATTTTTGATTTAGCCAATGATTCTTTGTCCCAGAAGGTCGCAGTCAACTATGTGACTGAGGATATCTCGGTTACTGGCGAAGAAACCTTTATCAATCCAACTCAAAGCAACGAATTTACCCTGGGATACTATGTCAGCAAACAACTTGACCTGTTCCATATGGACTTTGGTATTAGACATGACCAAATCACCAGAAAAGGGTCGGTAAGTCATGAAGAAGAGCACGATGATGCAGAAGAGCATGATGACCATGAGATGGAACTAGAGGACTTTGATCGGGATATCAACACCACCAGTTATGCCCTGACATTGAGCCGTGATATTACCGATGCGGTGGAGATTAATTTGGGCCTTGCCTCGGTTGAACGGGCACCTTCAGCGGCAGAACTGCTAATGAATGGCCCGCATTTGGCAACCGGTCGATTTGAAGTGGGCAATATTAACCTGGCCTCAGAAAAATCGAACAATATTGATCTCAGCTTTAACTATGAAAGTGATGGTTTTTTTGCTGCCTTGACCTTCTTCCAAAATGATTTGGATAACTATATCTACCTTCTCGATGAGACCGAAGAGGTCCATGCGGATCATGAAGAAGAGCATCACCATGGTTTAATTCTTGCCAATTATCTCCAGCAAGATGCGGAATTTGATGGTTATGAAATTGAGGTGGGGAAAAGCTTTGATCTTGCCAAAGGCTCTCTAACCCTATCATTCGGCAGAGATTCGATTACTGGCCAATTTACCAACGGCCAAAATATCCCTCGCATAACCCCCCAGAGAAACCTGTATAAATTGGCCTATGAAGAAGATGGGATTAAGTTTGCTCTGTCTCTCAAGGATGTTTCGGCTCAGGCGGATACCGCTGACAATGAAACTGCCACTCAGGGCTTCAAGCTTTTGAACCTGAACCTGTCAAAAACAATTGAGGCCAGCAATGGGCACAGTTTTACAGTCTCATTGTTTGGCAAAAATCTGCTTGATGAAGCTGCTAGAAACCACAGTTCGTTTGTTAAGGACGAAGTGCCTATAGCAGGCAGAAATTTGGGTGCTCGGGCTAGCTACTCTTTCTAGTTGGCTAAACTTTTGCCAATGTTTAAGGGTTGTGCGCTTTGATGTAATATAAGCTGCAAAGAGCAACCCACAACCCGTTGGTGAATGTGAAAAATTTATTTAAATGGGTGGCCACTGGCACAATTGCTGTGGTCACTTTATTTTCTGCTGCCGTAATCTACCTATCATTTGCTGTGGATATCAATGACTTCAAGTCGGATATCAAAGCCCTTGCTAGCCAGCAGGGTTGGGATATTGATATAGGTGGCGACCTCTCCTGGACCTTTTTTCCTCAGCCCGGCATCAGCATTGAGCAACTGGGCTTTTCCGACCAGCTTGCGGCTTCCGGCACCTTAGACAAGCTAACAGTCTCTGTGGGCTGGACTGATCTATTATCTTTAAGCGGTGATCTCCGCCAGATGCGTGGGGGCTCAGTGCGAGTTGATGGGGGCCAGGTGTTGTATAAGGCTCACAATAGCCTGCCGGTACAGCTGGATAACCTTAACCTTAAAGCCAGCAATATCCTCTTGGATGGAACTCAGTTCCCCTTTAGAGCGTCCATGGAAGGGCTTGGGGGACAGACGCTTGTCATAGACACAGAGATTGCAATTGTGGCCCGTAGTAGCAAGTTGCAAAGCATCAGCCTGTCTGATATGACCGCCCGGCTAAATGACATTGATATCAGCGGCAATATCGAAGCCAGCAGTGGGATAAGTTTTATTCAGGGCAACCTAAAGACCAATACCTTTAGCCTGATAAAGCAGCTGCAACGGGTTGCGGAGATATTGCCAATTGTCACTGTACCCAAAATGGCTGACCCTTTAGCTCTGACCCAAGTCAGCTTTGAGAGCCGTTTTACTCTCGATACAGATATTGGCGCCCTGTCTGATATCAATAATCTAATAATGTTGGATGGCCAATCTATTAAAGTTGCCCTGCAGATAGATCAGCCCCGCAACAAGCTCACCACTATTGTCTCAGCAGATGTGATTAATGCAGCAAACTATATGCCCAAGGCAGGCAGCAACGCCAACAACAGCGGTCTGTTTGCACCATTGGCAGTTCCCTTCGCGCTTTGGCAGGGCCAGAGCCAGGTTGAAATCACCGTCGGCAGTATTTTGTTTAAGGATTTTGCCGTGGATAATTTTTATACTAATGTCTTTGGCAACAATCGGGTATTACGCATGACCTCCCTAAATGCGGATCTGTTTGGCGGCCAAATCAATGGCATAGCCAAACTGGATATGCGCTCTGCAATCCCGGCGTTTAATCTACAACCTGCCATAAATAGCCTAGATTTGGGTACAGCACTGCCAGCCCTAACTGATAACGACAGTGTTACTGGCACGGCTAATCTGGAAGCCAATATTCAAGGCAAAGGCAATAACCTTAATAGCATTATCAACTCCCTTAACGGCAGTGGTCAGTTTAGGATTACCCGGCCCAGTTACACTAAGCTTAATATTGAGCAGACATTCTGCAATGCTGCGGCAATTTTCGGTAGCGGCCAATCAAGTCAGCAATGGGCACGGGGCACGCAACTAGAGGACCTGAGCGGCAGGTTTCAGTTAAATCGCGGCAATCTCAATATCAATGAGTACAGCACTGCCACGGGCAATCTGGATATTATTGGTCGAGGCTCCGTCAATCTGGCTAAACAGCAACATAGCCTTGCGGCTAATGTGCTTTTAAATGGCTCCACCACCAGCAGCACTGGCTGCTCGGTAAATAAGCGCCTTCAGAATCGTCAGATACCCTTTGTTTGTAAAGGTGGCCTTGATCAGAGCTCAGGGAGCGGCGCCTACTGCAAGCCAGATGAAAAAGTGCTCAAGAGCCTGTTGGAAAATACTGTATTGGAAAAACTTGGGGACTCGCTGTTAAAGAACTCTAATGAGGACAAAACCGACCCTTTAAAAGGCCTGCTGAACAACCTTCTTAAGCGCAAACTGAAGTAATGGAGCCACAAGCATTTCAGAGCGCAGTGCTGGATTGGTTTGATCAGCACGGGCGCACCAACCTGCCCTGGCAGCAGGATATTAACCCCTACAGAGTCTGGGTATCGGAGATTATGCTGCAGCAGACTCAAGTCAGCACCGTGATCCCCTACTTTGAACGCTTTATGACCAGCTTCCCCAATGTGGAGGCGCTGGCGGCTGCGCCCCTGGACAATGTACTGCACCATTGGACTGGCCTGGGCTACTATGCCCGAGCCCGCAATCTACACAAAACGGCGATACTGGTCAGTAGCCAACACAGTGGCCAGTTTCCCAGTTCCATCGACGGCCTTTGCGAGCTTCCTGGCATTGGTCGCTCCACCGCGGGCGCCATAAGCTCAATTGCGTTTAAAATTCCAGCAACCATACTCGACGGCAATGTTAAACGGGTACTGGCGAGGTTCTCTGCGACCGAGGGCTGGCCTGGTCGCTCCGATGTGGCGCAGAAGCTATGGTTGGTGGCGGAGACCTATACCCCTCAAAAGCGCATTGCCGACTACACTCAGGCTATGATGGATCTGGGTGCCACACTCTGTACTAGGTCCTCCCCCAATTGCGAGCACTGCCCACTGACCAGCGATTGCATCGCTTACCGCCAGGGTAATCAAACTCAGTATCCGGGTAAAAAGCTAAAGAAAAAACTGCCTATTCGAAGCACATTTTTCTTGCTTATCCAAAACCCCCAGGGGGAAATTCTGTTGCGGCAAAACCCACCAGCAGGTCTCTGGGGCGGGCTTTGGGTACTACCTCAGATAGACTCCACTGATAAGCTTGCAGAGCACTGTCGCACATTGGGCCTGGATATCAGGGATCATCAGACGCTACCCGCGCAACGACATACCTTTAGCCATTTCCATCTGGATTATCGGCCAATCAAGATCAACGCCCTCCATGATGGCAGTGCAGTGGCAGATGGCAGCAATCAGGTCTGGTATAACCCAAAAAAACCACTATCATTAGGCATGCCAGCACCTATTCTGGCACTGGTAAAGCAATAGCATCATCACAAGAATCACTCAGAGGTAATCCATGGCGCGCACCGTATTTTGTCGCAAACTCCAACAGGAACTTCCAGGGCTGGATATGCCTCCTTTTCCTGGCCCCAAAGGCGAAGAAATATTTAATAATATTTCCAAGCAGGCCTGGGGCGAATGGATGACGCATCAGACCACCTTAATCAATGAGATGCGCCTAAATATGATGGATTTAACCGCCCGAACCTATCTCTCGGAACAGCGGGAAAAGTTCTTTGCCGGTGAAGAAGTGGATCAAGCTGAAGGATACGTACCACCTGAGGAATAACCCTTGACGAACAGCGGTTCAGACGCTTTAATACGCGCCTCTCGCGATTGCATAGAAACGTTTTCGCGTTGCCCGGTTAGCTCAGTTGGTAGAGCAGTGGATTGAAAATCCTCGTGTCCCTGGTTCGATTCCGGGACCGGGCACCATAAGTTTAAAGGCCTCAGTGTGAACTGGGGCTTTTTTGGTTCTATAAGATGATCATCGAACGTTCGATGGATTCGCGCTAAAGCGCTCAGGGCTCCGCCCCTTTACAACAAAGCCCCCGGAGATGCGGGGGCTTTTGGGTTTGCGCTTGTTGTTATTTGGACGCGCGTAGGTCCATGGCATCACAGCGGTCCAAAAACTTCTGAACTCTGCCATAGTGCTTGTAGCGGTTTTTTGGCCAGTACAGACCATGACCTTCCCTTGAGTACTCGTAGTATTCAAAGTCGATATTGGTTTTCTTGAGGGCTGCATGGAATTTTCTGGCGCCCGCTACCGGGGTTCTGTAATCAACTTTACCGTGGCTCACAATCATCGGCACTTGCACACGATCCAGATTATGGATCGGCGATTGACTGATTAATTCTTCAGTGTCGGTGCCCATAGCGGTATTTGTGTAGGCGTCGGTATAAAAGCCTCTGCGGCCGTCCCAGGTATCTTTAAGTTCTTCAAATTCAAAGAAGCCTGCGTCTATAACACTACAGTCATAGTAATCATTGTGGCGCACCACATTCTGAGCACTGGAATAGCCACCATAGCTACCACCGGCGGTATACACTTTGTCACCTACATCGTAATTAGCCTGAACATACTCTGCACCCTCGCGCATATCGTCGAGCATACGAGTTCCCCAGAGGGTGTACCCGGCACGCTCAAAGTTTTTGCCGTAGCCACCGGAGCCGCGGAAGTTTGGCGCGAACACTGCGTAACCCAGCTCGGCGTAGATTTGCACATAGCTATCAAACCAATAACCGTTGTAGGGCCCATGGGGTCCACCGTGAATATAGTTGACGAGAGCCTTAGGTTTTCCTGACCTAGGCATAACCAACCAGCCTTGTATCTTGACACCATCGCTGGCCTCGAAGACAACCGACTCGTAGGGGTTGAGTTGTAATTTATCAATTTCTTCATTGGAGCTAAATAAATAACGTGCCTGACCCGAAGCCTTCTCCCAGATGTAGTATTCACCGACGATACCCGGTGAACTCACATGAAAGACCATGTTTTCTTCTTCTTTATCCACACTGGTCAGAGAAACGTTATATCCGGCAAAGCCCTTCATAAATCCAGCAACCAAACTGGCCTGCTTATCTTTTTGGAATATCTTAATCTCTGGCTTATCTGCCACCCAGGTAGCGTAACCCGGGTGCCCACCTTCGGCGAAGCTAACCTCAATCGATGACACAAAACCAAATTCATGCACCACTTCAACAGAGCCCGTGGTCAATGAGATTTTAATAAGCTCCTGTGGCGCATTTGGCCCTTCCTGCTGCTGGCCAAGGCCGTACAGTGAATTGCCATCGTCGCTCAGATTGAGAATAGTGAAATCGCCTCTGACTTCGATATCCAGATCAGTCCACTCTTTGTCGCCTTCGCGACGATAATAAAAACTGGAGCTTAGGTCTGTGGCACTTGGCGCTTCCGCAACATAGGTATTGGCATCTGAGTTAACGGCGAGCGATGCGCCCAACGCAGGGCCTGTCATCACCCTGGTTAAATCCGAGGTGGAGAATTCAAATTTGTAGATCTCCGGTCTTGAGGTACGACCCTGCCAAGGATAAATGGCAACAAGCATATTGTTATCGTCGTCAGGCAAGTAAGACAGAATATCCATACTGCCATAAACCCGCTTGCCTCCTAAGATTTTATTGGTCTTAACGCCTTCGTAGGTCCAGATACGCGTGTTTTTGCCCGTTTCCACATTGACAAGAAATTGATCACCCCAGTCCTGTGGACGCCTGCCCGCAGGACTATCTCTAGTTACTCTATACTTGAACAAGCCCGGTGCCACCCAACTGCCTCCACTAACCCCTATGCCATCGTCTTCCTCATAGCGAATGCTTTGGCCTACTGGCTTACCGGTCTTGCGGTCGAGAAAAATTAATGTGCCACGGTCATCTTGCTTCATAACCAAACTAAGATATTTACCGGTCGGCGACACAGTTACATTGCGAAATTCAGAGCCTTTCAGAATAGTCTTTATAGAGTCTGGTATCTTAGCTGTTGCACTGGGCACTACCGACGTCACTAGTAGTGCTGTGATGCTGACTTTAATAAGTGTTTTTATTTTTCCTATCATTTACTTCATCTCCCGCACTTTGATTCGCAGACCATTTTGGTTGACCAAAAACACTGAGCCCAAAAGGCCCCCTTGTATTTGAATCTGGTCGTCTTTTTTGAAGACCACACTTCGGTCGGTCATTCTTTTGAAAATTCGGTCTGTATGGGTATAAAAATAAGCCTTGCCCTGACGGGTCTCTACAACTTTAGTAATAACCATTGTCTTGGAGTTTGCCACGACAGCATCATAGGCTCTCTGGGCTGTCACCAGCACTTCTTTACTAGTGGGCTCTGATTGACTGGCCTGAGCTGTTTTCTGGGGGCTGGCTGTTACCGTCCTGATCGCTTGAGGTCGCTCTGGCCGCACCTTAGGCTTGTAGCCTAGGGCGCTGTCATAACAGGCTAACCTGGCGGTATTATCACTAACTCTCACACATTCAGATGCCGGCTCAGCTTGCACAGTGCCAGCCACAAAAAGACTGATCAATAGTATTAGTTGGCGTTTATATTCCATGCGACTGGTGTCCCATCTTTTTGCAATGCGTTTATTGTTATATTTTCAAAGCCAGCCTCAGCTAGCTGTTGCTTAAATTCTTGTATTTCTTGGTCGCTGCGGGCGACATCAACCATCTGCCGAAACCGCTCTTTCGACGAATGGAAGTCTACTAAGATACCGCTTATGTAATCAAGTCGCTCGTTTTTTGGCTGCTTTAGCTTCTTAAAGTAAGTCAGTACGGCTCGACTGAAATCTACCAAAATAGGGTTTCTGTCAGCGGGCTCTTGGTTCATTACCTGAGAGATGAACTCATTCACCGACTCGCGGGCGGCCTGCGCCTTGACGGAATACTGCAATGCTGCCAAATCATTTTTATTTTTGACAATCTCTGTGTCGATTTGGTTGAGATAGGCGATTACTTTTTCCATGACCGCGAAGTCAAACTCACCCAGTGCTTTTACCGACATTTCAGTGATCACTGATCCTGAGTGATGCATCAGTAAGTTGAGTTGGCCTGAAGGCGCCAACAAGTCTTTAAGTAGTGGCAGCGATTGATCCAAAGGCGAGTATTCAAGACCATAGACTGATGCGATAAGGTCAAATTGCTGATCTGAGTGAAAAGCTTCAATACCGGCACCACCTTTAAGGCTTATGGTTAACTCGGCATTGGCGCGCTTTTTGACAGCGTCTGACAGGATTACTTCCGCGGCATCTACCCCGGTGTAAGAGCCTTTTATTGCTGAATCCAACATACAGGGAAGCAGTGAGGCATTGCCACAACCCACTTCGAGCACCTGCAGGCTTGGCTGCTGTTGCGACTTGAGAATCGCCGACCACCACTGGGCTATATAACCAGTCGTGTAACCGTCAGTATAGTATTCACCAAAGGTTGTACTGTGGCCTTTTTCCCAAAAATTTCCCCATGCATCCATTTTCTTGTCCTGACAAAAGAGCCTTTAAAAAGAGCCAAAAAAAAGAGCCCGCAAAAGCGGGCTCTAATCTTATCTCAGCTTGAGTATTACTTACATCTCAATTGAGAATTCAACGAAGATAACACGGCCAGTTCTTGAGTAGATGTACTCATCAACTTCAGCTCCGCCTTCATCAAACAGCGGGTCTTTGTTACCAATGTTGTTGGCGCCTACTCGCACAACACCCATGTCGCCCATGTCATAGCTGACAGCGGCATTGTGAGTAGTGTAAGAAGAGTAACGAGCGTCACTTACTGAGCTCTCAGATTCACCGATGTAATCAGCAGACCATGAAGCACTCCAATCGCCCATTGACCATCTGAGGGCACCGTTGGTACGCCACTCGGCAAAGCCAAGAGTACCAGCGACATCTTCCAGATTACCTGAACCGAAGACAGCTTCAGACTCATACTTCAGGTAGTAAGTAGAAGAACCGGTCAGACGGAATGAACCGTAGTCGTCAGTGTCGAAGGTACCGTCCAGACCGAAGTCAAGAGACTCACGGGCCAATTCGGTTACCGCGTTCTGATAACCAGCTTCGATTCGTGTAACACCACCAGTTGCATTACGAGTTACCGCAGGGTTGTTACCGCCTGAGTTGAAGTCTACGTTCAGCATGTCTTGGGCAGATACGTATTCGATAGCATCTTCCAGAGTCATACGGAAGTAGTTAGCACTGAAGAACCAGCCGTCCATAAACTCATATACACCACCGAAAGACAGAGTCTCTGAGGTTTCTGCATCTAGGTTAGGGTTAGAACCGATGTAAGTGTCAAACTGACGCTCAGGACATACCTCTACACCTTGCTGTTCACACTGGAGGTAATCGTAGGCGTCTTCCGCAGAGAACGAAGTAGCACCGTACAGGTCAGACAGATCCGGTGCACGGAAGCCCTGGCCATAAGACGCTTTCAACGTCAGGTTTGGAACCTGCGTATAGATCACACCAACACGTGGTGAAGTTGCTCGACCAAAGTCATCGTAGTCATCGAAACGAACAGCCGCATCAATTTCAAGATAATCATTGATTGGGAAAATCGCTTCCGCAGACAGAGCAGTTACACTTCTGTCACCAGTTGCAGAGTTACCAGCAGAACCACCAACCAGACCAGCTTCAGACTGAGCATCTACCAACGCAGAGTATTTCACGTCGAAAGATTCAACCGCGAAGTAAGATGAAGCAGTACCGCCGTCCATCTCAAACATGTCCCACTGAGCACCAAAGAACATTTTCTGAATGTTCATGCGGTCATCATTGAGAGTAGTTGCTTTCAGATTGTTTACGTAGGTCTCGTAATCTGTAACTTCTTCAAGAATGTTCTCAGCAAAACCACCGTAGCTTAGGTAGTACATACCGATTGAAGAAGAGCGATAGTCTGAATACGTGTAGTAAGCTTCATAGCTCAGATCGTCGCTTACAGTACCGCGCACACCTAAGTTAACATCAGTCAAAGTATCGTTAACGATGTTGTCACGAGTGCCGATATCAACCCAGCGGAAGTAACCGCTAACATCTTCGCCGTACGGGTTTTTTGGATCTCCAGCAAGACCAGTACCAGGCGCAGCTGGTGGTGCATATCGACCAAATGATTCGTTGTTGGACATAACAGCGTCAGCAAACAACTCAATATTATCATTCAGATCAAACGATGCACTTACATAAGCGTTAGTACGCTCCATAGAAGCGCGGTTAGCTGATACGTTTGCATAAGCATAACCACAGTAGAAACCAGTGTCAGGACCAAAAACCAGGTCAGACTGCACCTCACCAACAAAAGAGCCATCGTCAACACAGTTTTGACCAGGACTTACCGCCCAGGTAGTGCGATCATTTGGATCAAAAGGACCAGACGTATCCTCATCATAATTTGGGTTAATCAGAGTGTAGCCGTAGTAAGATACACCAACGGTCTCGCCGTAACCCATGATGTAACCGTCACCATCCTGATCGCTATAAGAAGCGGCAGTGTAGTCTCGATCTTTATCAAAGATAGGATCACGTGAATCGTGCTCTAAACCAAAGGTAACAGAAGAACGGTCGCCGTTGGCACCGATCAACATAGAGAAGCTCTGCTCTGAGCCGTCGTCTTTAGAACGATCGCCTTGACGAGCAGTGAACGTCATGCCGTCGTAGCCAGATTTCAGAATAACGTTAACAACACCAGCAACCGCGTCAGAACCATAAACCGCGGAAGCACCATCAGCGATGATTTCCAGACGATCTACGAAAGAGAACGGGATCAGGTTAAGGTTAACAGTACCGCCACCACCAAGTGAAGGCGAACCAACAGTACGTCGGCCATTGATCAGTACCAGAGTACGACCAGCACCAGCACCACGAAGGTTAACTGTTGCGTTTGACTGAGCAGAACTACCAGAGGACTCACGGAATGAACCCAGTGAGTTCAGAGTAGAAGAACGCAGAGCGTCGGCAACAGAAACGTCACCTGAGACCTTCATGTCTTCAGCACTGATAGTAATAATTTCTTGAGATTCGGTGTTGGTGCTACGCTTGATACGCGAGCCGGTGACAATTACCTCGTCAACGTCAGCGCTATCATCCTGCGCGTAGGCCACACCGGCCAAGGGCATAAAGGCCGCGAAGGCACCTACGCCCATAGCGAACTTAATCGCTGTGGATAGTTGTTTCTTTTTCATAATACTCCCCGAGTGCCTAAACCCAGTCTAGGCCGGATAAATTAGGCGTTTTATCTGTTTTTGTATGAGCCGTTTCCTTACAGGTATTTTTTTCTCCCATACGACGTGAGAAATATATCTGACATATTTTTGTAACGCAATAGACAAAATAGGGAAATGTATGTGTACCAGGGCTCAACAGAAAGCGCGATTGGACTAGATGGTATCGGCAGGCAAAATTCTTTTTCATGCAATTTCCAGCTACAGGGCAATTGCACAGGCACTTGATATGCAGTCTTTTTGCGAATCATTACAAATTTGAAACTTAAAACGCCCGGGATAAATGCATTTGCGGAGGGTTTTAACGAGGTCGACCCCACTCCCATCTATGACCCATGGTCCACAAAAAGTGGTCAATAGCGCACCGCAGGATACCTCCCAGGCTTGGGCTAAAACGTGCGCCGAGCAAAATAGCCGCGATAGAGACGGTCACCAACAGTTCAATCAAAGAGAATCCATTGCAAACCCTGAACTTCAAACAGGAATTCATTGCTGTAACCCTACATCCGATGTATTTAAATGGCACAGAGCCAGAGGTCCGAGAATGGTATCAAGCAGAGTAAGGACATACTGTGACAGCAATCACAGGGTACAAGTAGCCAGTCGACTAAAAGACTTAGGAAACAGGTTAAAGCGGCAAAACCCTACTGATCAGTTGCACTCGAAGAGCTTGATTCGACCGCTGCCTTTCGATCATTAGTTTGATCAGATTCGCTAGATTCTTGGTCAAGTCCCGAGCCATTGGCACCCCCCAGCATAATACTGATCCAGCGGGTTTCCGGCTGACTCTCTAGGGCAATCTTGATCATTATGGTCAGGGGAATAGACAGCAACATCCCCACTGGGCCCAGCACCCAGCCCCAGAGCACCAAGGAGACAAACACAATTAGAGGAGAAAGGTTGAGACCCTTGCCCATCCAGCGAGGCTCAATCGCATTGCCCATCACCAGGTTGACCACTACAAAACCACCCAGTGTTAAGCCTGCATGTAAGAGCCCTAACTGAACCAATGCCAACAATACCGCTGGCACTGCGGCAATAAAAGAACCCACCGTAGGCACAAAATTGAGCAAAAACGCCAAAAGCCCCCAGAGCACGGCATAGTCCACACCCAGTATGCTGAGCCAGATAAAGATAACCAAACCGGTGACCAAACTAATCGCGGCTTTAATCGCCAGATAACTGTGCACACTTTCAGAAAATTTGGTTAGCCATTCCTGCGGCGTATTGCCGCCCCGCGCCATGCGCAGCTTGTCACCAAAACCCATATTTTCAGCTAAAATAAACACTACAGTCAGCAGAATCATCACCGCATTAGTCATCACATTGCCAAAAGAGGCCAATGTGCTGCCCACCAGCTTCATCACCGCGCCGGGATCAAAGCTGTTCTGCCATTGCTGGGCATCTATTTCTACACCGCGCAGGCTCAGCCACTGTTGCACTGCAGTGCTCATCGCTGACAATTTATCTGAGTAAACCGGGATATCCTGACGGAAATTTTCAATAGACGAGCCAATCACTGCGGCCAGCACTAGCCCTACCAGCACAACCAAAAGCACGACCAATAGGATTGCCAAACCACCAGGCACCCTACGATTTTTTAACCAATTCAGCAGCGGCGACACAATCATGGCAATAAATACCGCCAACAAAAATGGCACTAACAGCGGGCCGGCCATTTTCAACCCTGAGACCACCACCACAAAAGCGGCGCTAATCACCAAAAACTTGGCAATCGGTGAGGTTTTCTCATTCATGGTTATGCTCCGCATCTGCTTTGGTTACTTGTAGCTTGCCATTCAGGCTTTCCAGTATCTCTGTCAACTCTCTGCGCCCGGAGGCATCAAAAATAACTAAACCCTGACGTTCAGTTAATGTTGTTTGGGCTAACATAGCACATTGCAGGCGAATTTTGTCCAGCTCTGCATCATGGCGAATGGGCATACCCACAAACACATCCCAGTCGGCAGTGGTGGCTGTCTCAGCGAGCACTGCCTCAAGGAGCACTTTGATATTGACCGCTTCAACGCGATACACAGGCAAACCCACGTAGCGAAACACCAGCAGTGCCAGCAGCACAATGCAAAAGGTAAGAAATACTGTAGTCAAAAAAGTCATATTGAGTTCAGGGAAAGAATAATAATTTGATCACCATCAGCATGGTAACCACTGTAATAATTGGCTGCACCAAGCTGGCACCACCCTATATAATGAGATTAAAACCCATTCGCGCACCGACAATTTGGGCCAAGGACATAACAGTGGCCAGCTGCCAGACAAAATACCCGCTAAAAACAAAAATCAGTGCACAGGTGCCATTGACCGCCAAAAACATCAACTTGGTTTCTGCGGTAGCCTTAACCAGATTATGACCCAGCAACCAAACAAATAGAAACGGCATATTCGAGCCCATGCCCGGGCCAAAAAAACCACCATAAAAACCAATACCCAGCGCCGCAGACAATGCAAACCAGCGCCGACTCATTCTTTGCGGATGGTCCACATCGCTCAGGGTTGGAGAGACCAAAAAATATAGCGCAATGGCTAGCAGCAGAAATGGTCTCAGTCGGGTCAGCACCGAGTTATCGAGACTTTGCACCACCATTGTGCCCACCACAGAGCCCAACACTGAGCAGGCCAACGATAGGCCAAGTGGCTTAACATCTAGATGTCCTTTGCGAAAGAAATTACAAGCCGAAGACATTGTGCCCAGTGAACTCTGCACCTTGTTGGTGGCAAGCGCATTTAGAGGGGGCAAGCCAGCCGAGAGCAAAGCTGGCAAAGTGAGAAGACCCCTAGAGCCGGCGATGGATGAGATCAGGCCAGCAAAAAAGGCAATCAAAACCAGGGTCAACTGGATGTTAATCGCTATATCCATAAGCTAAATAGTAGCCCCAAAATCCATCACTGGCAGCTATTTTCATTATAGTGAGTACTAACACACTTTTACTTAAGCCTGATCAGGATACTTGGCTGTATAGCGCTTGTAATGCTTCATGATCGCTGCGAGATCAGCCTCATGGTCACCGGTGGGCTCAAAAATCTCCCCAAGCACAATGAGCTTATTGGGAAAATCCAGACCGATCATAAAGATGGTGCAGTCCGTTGCCTCGGCCATACGCAAAAATCCGGTCTTCCACTTTTCAACCTTCTTTCTGGTTCCCTCGGGAGCTAGCCCAATAACAATTCCATTATCCCGTTCAACCAGCTTCGCCACATTTCCAACAATGTCTTGAGGCTGAGAGCGATTGATTGGAATACCGCCCAACCACTCCATAAACCACACTACCCCTGGTTTGAAGATGGTGTGTTTGCCCAGCCAACGCAGTCGAATATTGAGCCCAAGAATTGCTCCCATGGCCAAGACAAAATCCCAGTTGGAGGTATGGGGTGCGCCAATAATCAAAAGACGCTTCAGGTTTGGGATTTGCCCCTCTACACGCCATCCAAGAACACGCAGCACAGTGCGACCGAACCATTGAGCAAAGACTCTCCTGCCAGCGCGCAAATGTTCAGGGCATTGTTCTTCGGATACGATCTGTGACTTTTTGCTCATCTGGGGCATCTCTTATTTCATTATTTTTATGATACTTTCAGGAAACTGTGACATTCAGCATTAAAATTGATCTGGGTGGCGACCTTCAAATTGCTTGTAATACTCAATAATGGCAGCTATATCCGACTCGTTGTCGCCAGTGGGCTCAAACACCTTGCCCAGCACGATGCGCTTATTGCCAAAGTCCAAGGCACCCAACTGAATAGTGAAGTTGTTTCTCTTGGCGATACGCAAAAACCCTGACTTCCACTTGGTCACCTTTTTGCGGGTGCCCTCAGGGGCTACCGCCACAATCAAGCCTTTGTCTTTTTTAACCGCTTCGTCAACATAACCCATCACTGCATCTGGCTTGGCGCGATTGACCGGAATGCCGCCCAACCAGCGCATAAACCAGGTCACGCCAAATTTGAATACCGTGTGCTTGCCTAACCAGCGCACTCGGGCATTAATGCCCAAAATAACAAAGATGCCAAAAACAAAGTCCCAATTGGACGTATGGGGAGCAGCCACCACCATCACTCGCTCAGCATCAACGATTTTTCCCTCTAGGCGCCAGCCAATTACGCGGTAGCAGGTGCGACCGAACCAGCGTGTCAGAGCGCTGCGATTAGTGCGCAGATGCTCTGGGCACTGGTCTTGGGATACCGGGTGGATTGTTTCGCTCATAGCTAAACTACTCTGCTTGTTTTGGTTTTCTCGCTCTGACTTTGATCTGCCGGCGGGTTGTTATCAATGCTCTCTGGTGGCGCGAAAAGCGATATCCGGGTGGCGCTCTTCAGCCAGCGACAGATTAACTCTGGTGGGCGCCAGGTAGGTCAGGTAGCCACCCCCATCCACTGCCAGATTCTCTTCTGCCTTGATTTTGAAGGCATCTAGAGTTTTGGAATCATCACATTCTGTCCAGCGCGCTGTATGCACATTGACTGGCTCATACATTGCCTCGACACCGTATTCTTCCTTTAATCGATAGGCCACCACATCAAACTGCAGTTGCCCCACAGCACCAACAATCACATCGTTACTGCGAAATGGAAAGAACACCTGAGTACTGCCTTCCTCTGAGAGTTGGCGAATACCATTTTGTAGCTGCTTGGCTTTCAGCGGGTCTTTCAGGCGAATACGCTTGAACAACTCCGGAGCAAAATGCGGGATACCGCTAAATTTTAGTGCCTCGCCCTCGGTAAAGGTATCACCAATCTGGATCGAGCCATGGTTGTGCAAGCCGATAATATCGCCGGCCACCGCTTCTTCAACGGATATCCTCTCGCCAGCCTTGAAACTAAAGGCATCAGATACACGCACATCCTTGCCGGTGCGCACATGCTTCATCTTCATACCCTTGTCGTACTTGCCCGAACAAATGCGCAAAAAGGCAATGCGGTCACGGTGCTTGGGGTCCATATTGGCCTGAATCTTAAACACAAAGCCACTAAATTTTTCCTCACTAGCCACCACCTGGCGATCCAGTGTCGCGCGGGGTTGAGGCGGCGGGGCCCAGCGAACAAAATCATCCAGCATCTCACGAATGCCAAAGTTGCCCAGTGCCGTGCCAAAGAACACAGGGGCTAGCCTGCCCGACAGAAACTCCTCCATATCAAACAGATTTGTTGCGCCTTTTACCAACTCAAGTTCTTCTAATACATCCTCAGCATAATCTCCCAGTGCCTCCCGAGCTTCGGGGGACTCAAGTCCTTTGATCTGAAGATCATCGGCTAATGTATGACCCTTACCCTGGGTATATACATGAATAACATCAGTGTAAAAGTTGTACACACCACGAAACTCACGCCCCATACCGATCGGCCAGTTAATGGGCGCAGCTTTAATTTTGAGCACATTCTCAACCTCATCAAGCAGATCAATGGGATCGCGAATATCTCGGTCCATCTTGTTAATAAAGGTTAAAATTGGCGTATCCCGCAGACGGCAGACATCCATCAGTTTGATCGTTCGATCTTCTACGCCTTTGGCGCCGTCTATGACCATCAGAGAAGAATCAACAGCGGTTAAAGTCCGATAGGTATCTTCAGAAAAGTCTTCGTGGCCCGGCGTGTCCAGCAGGTTAACCATGCAGTTGTTATAGGGAAACTGCATCACAGAAGAAGTCACCGAGATGCCCCGCTCTTTCTCCATAGCCATCCAGTCTGATGTCGCATGGCGATCACTTTTGCGGCCCTTTACTGTACCAGCCACCTGAATCAAGTTGCCGAGCAGCAACAGCTTTTCAGTGATGGTGGTTTTACCCGCATCTGGGTGCGAGATAATGGCGAAGGTGCGACGATCTGAATGTGAGTCGGTCATTGGATTATTTGGTCGCCAGTGCGCTAACAATGAAAGGCGCGCATTATAGCGCTGAACCCGGTGAGGGTCAGCTACTAATAGGCTTGTAATCTCTCAAGCTATCCCTCTCGTATAATTGAGTATCTCACGGGACTGGCCAGCGTATTTACATTGGCGGTGAACACGGCTTTGCAGTAAGGTCCAACCTGTGCATTTTAAGGGCAATCAAAGGACCATTATGAAGTACCAAGGCCAAACCGAATATGACCATAAAGGGCCCTCTCCTCGCCGAGGCATATTGCTGTGCAATCTAGGGACGCCAGATGCACCCAAAACTGCTGAGCTGCGCCGTTACCTAAAAGAATTTTTAAGTGATCCACGAGTGGTTGAAGTGCCACGTCTGATTTGGTGGATGATTCTTAACCTGATTATTTTGCGTATTCGCCCTCGCCGTTCGGCCAAGTTATATCAAACTGTTTGGTCTGACGAAGGCTCACCGCTGATGGTGCACAGCAAAGCTCAGGTCGCCGGCGTTAAAAAGATTCTCGACAAGAAGTTTAAAGATGATGTGCCTGTTGTACTGGGTATGCGCTATGGCAATCCCTCTATGGAGTCGGCAATCCAGAAGCTCACCGATATGAATGTCCGCGATATTACCGTGTTACCGCTATATCCCCAATATTCCGGTGCCACTACTGGCTCTACCTTTGACGCGGTGGCCAAGATATTTACCAAAACCCGCTGGGTGCCTGAGCTCCACTTTGTGGGTAGCTATCACCAATCACCTCTCTATATTGATGCTCTGTGCTCCAGCATTCAGGCTCATATCGACAAACAGGGAATGCCGGACAAGTTGATGTTTTCCTACCATGGCACTCCAGAGCGCTATCTGAAAAAAGGTGACCCCTACCATTGCCTGTGTCACCAGACCACTAGGTTGGTGCGCGAAAAAATGGGCTTGGATGAAGATAGAGTAATGACTACATTCCAGTCACGGTTTGGTCGCGAACCCTGGCTGCAACCCTATACCGACAAAACACTCGAGGCCATGCCAAACGACGGCATCAAACATGTGGCGGTGATTTGCCCCGGTTTTAGTTCAGACTGTCTTGAGACCATCGAGGAGATTGATGGCGAGGGGCGAGAAATCTTTACTGAACATGGGGGTGAAACATTTCACTATATCCCCTGTTTGAATGCCGATCCCAAACATCTAAAGGCGCTGGCCAAGATTGTGAGCAAGTATCTGTAATTATCTGAGCTGACTATCTAGGCTCTGAAGCCTGGGCGCCTAGCCGCTGTAACTGTCCAGCCAACTCTGTAAAACCCTGGCACAGGATCCGCCTACTCGCAGGCTACCTATCTCATCTGCTCTGGTTTTACCCTGATTTACAATCAATATGGGTTTGCCCTGCTGCTGGGCCCAGACACAAAATCGGTAACCGGAGTAGACGGCTAGGGAAGAGCCCACAACCAATAGTCCCCCTGCGTTTTGTAACTGCAATTGAGCCTCGGCGACTCGGTCTTTGGGGATGGAATCACCAAAAAACACCACATTTGGTTTAATAATGCCGCCACAATACTCACAGTCAGGCACCTGCATGCTGCCGTAGTCCAGATGATCTATGTCTGCATCTCCATCCGGCGCAATTGTCCCAGCCAACCTGCTTTGCTCAGGATTATTGCTTTCTAGCCATTGCTGCATTGGTGCCCGGGGATATTTGATGCCACAACCCATGCAGGCAACTGTATCCAACCGCCCGTGCAGATCAATCACCCCCTGACTGCCGGCACGCTGATGTAGCCCATCCACATTCTGGGTGACCAAACCGGACACCACCCCCAGTTGCCCAAGGCTAACGAGCGCTCGGTGGGCTTGATTGGGCTGGGCATCGGTCATAAATCGCCAGCCCACCATATTGCGCAACCAGAAGCGCTGTCTGGCTCTGTGATCGGTCATAAATTCCTGGTGAGTCACCGGCTGCTTTCGCTGCCATACCCCGTCTCTATTGCGATAGGTGGGCACACCAGACTCCGCGCTGACTCCAGCACCAGTTAATACCAACCAGTTGTTTCGACATCTCAGCATTGAGATTGCAGCTTTCATTGCGGGTCCTTAATTACCAGCGGGGGCGTTTATCATAAGGCTTATACGCAGGGATTCTAAGGTGGGTGTGGGTAAATTGCCTACAAGCCGCCAAAAATAGGGAATTATGAGTGTGCTATCCGTATAATGGCTGGCTCTAACGTGAACGAATGAAGCCCAATGAGCCATACCGAAATTAAAACCTATATGCAGTCTGTTGGTATTGCCGCGCGAAAATCATCGCGCGTGCTTGCCCGTGCCGGTAGTGCGCTGAAGAATAATGCTCTTCTAGCAATCGCCGCAAGCATTGATGGTGCTCGGATTGAACTGTTGGCCGCTAATAGTTTGGATATGGACAGAGGCCGCGAAAACGGTCTAGATGATGCGCTACTTGACCGCCTCGAACTCAATGCCGAGCGCATTGATGGCATGATCGAAGGACTAAAACAGGTTGCAGCACTGCAAGACCCTGTGGGCGAAATCACTGATATGGGCTATCGCCCCAGCGGTATTCAACTAGGCCAGATGCGGGTACCACTGGGCGTTATTGGTATTATTTATGAATCCCGTCCCAATGTGACCATCGATGCCGCCAGCCTGTGCTTAAAGTCCGGTAATGCAACCATTTTGCGCGGTGGCAGTGAGGCCATCAACTCAAATCAAGCGATTGCAGGTTGTATTGCTTCCGGTCTCGCTTCAGCGGGTCTGCCCGAGGATGCAGTGCAGGTGGTTAACACGACAGATCGGGCTGCCGTGGGTGAGTTGATCACCATGACTGACTATGTGGATGTTATCGTGCCCCGGGGCGGTAAAAGCCTGATTGAGCGAGTGAGTGCTGAAGCCCGAGTGCCTGTGATCAAACATCTGGATGGCAACTGTCATGTCTACATCGATGATTGCGCGGACCTTAAGAAAGCCGTGGCCATTGCCGACAATGCCAAAACCCATCGCTATGGGGTCTGCAATGCTATGGAATCGCTGCTGATTGCAGAATCAGTGGCCGCGAAAGTATTGCCCGAGCTAGCCAAGATATACACCGAGAAGGGCGTGGAAATGCGCGGCTGTGAAAAAGCTTGCGCTATCCTCAGCGCGATCACAAAAGCCTCAGAGCACGACTGGAGCGAAGAATATCTGGCGCCAATTTTATCGATAAAAATCGTCTCCGGTATTGATCAGGCCATTGAGCATATCAACCACTACAGCTCTCAACACACAGAGTCGATTGTGACAGAAGATTTTAATCGCGGCCGACGGTTTATCGTTGAAGTGGACTCCAGCTCAGTAATAATTAATGCATCCACCAGATTTGCCGATGGTTTTGAATACGGTCTGGGCGCTGAAATTGGTATTTCTACGGACAAAATCCATGCCCGAGGCCCTGTGGGACTTGAAGGACTCACCAGCCAAAAATGGGTGGTGTTTGGCGACGGGCAGATCCGTCAATAATATGGCTGTCGCAATATTTGGGGGCACGTTTAACCCTGTGCATATAGGCCATCTGCGCATAGCCACAGAACTGGCAGAGACATTGCAGGTGGAAAGCATAGGTCTTATGCCCTGCGCATTTCCGCCTCACCGGGGCATGCCAGGTGCAACCGCTGAAGAGCGCCTAGCCATGCTAGAAGCCGCCGTCGCTGATTACAGCCTGTTGCGAACAGAAGATATTGAGCTACAACGAGAGGCGCCCAGTTACAGCATTGATACATTGTTGCTACTGCGCCAGAAAATTGGCCAACAGGAGCCATTATTCCTCTGTATGGGCATGGATACGCTCAACCAGCTGGATAACTGGCATCGCTGGCAGGAACTGCTTCAGCACTGCCATATCGTCGTGTCTTCGAGGCCCGGATGGACTGCCCCCAATTCTGGCGCACTGAGTGATTGGCTGGCAGCGAATCATTGTGATGATTTATCAGCAATGCACCAGCGGCCGTCTGGCCAAGTGTACATTTGTGACCTTACTATACTGGAGGTATCTTCAACCAGCCTTCGCGAGAAGATAAAACGCGGCGATAAGATAGATTTCCTGACCCCCAAACCGGTGGTCGAGTATATTCAACAACATCATTTATACGAGTAAAAAGTTTCATGACCCAACCATTGAAAGACATTGTTATCAACGCTCTTGAAGAGATCAAAGCGACCAATATCACCAGCATTGACGTGCGTGAACTCACCGGCATGATGGACCATATGATTGTGGCCAGTGGTAATTCCAATCGTCAGGTAAAGTCGCTGGCCAACTCTGTAGTGGTAGATGCCAAAAAAGCTGGCTATACCATGATCGGGATCGAAGGAGATGACACCTCTGAGTGGATTCTGGTGGATTTTGGTGATGTTATCGTGCACATTATGTTGCCTACTACTCGCGAGTTCTACGATCTGGAGCGCCTCTGGTCACTGAGGCCGGGAGACCTCCCGGAAGGCGGCTCTGGTGATGATGGCATCACATTGGGCGCACCCGACAACGGGTAGCAGCAGAACCCCTATGAAGCTGAAACTCCTAGCTGTTGGTACCCGCATGCCCGATTGG
>Ga0213863_10000186_pt1 | contig 48637 bp, 42 predicted proteins | sample PICome_8_FD_160128 | JGI IMG/M metagenome (GOLD analysis project Ga0213863, IMG submission 160128) | Coastal seawater microbial communities near Pivers Island, North Carolina, United States - PICO497 | ecosystem: Environmental > Aquatic > Marine > Coastal | place: USA: North Carolina... | reverse complement strand
CTGGCATCGCAACCAATAAAACAAATATTGCAACCAACACCACTGGCATCGCAACCAATAAAACAAATATTGCAACCAACACCACTGGCATCGCAACCAATAAAACAAATATTGCAACCAACACCACTGGCATCGCAACCAATAAAACAAATATTGCAACCAACACCACTGGTATCGCAACTAATAAAACTGATATAGCTTCAAATACAAGTTTGATTGCTGCTAATAAAGCGACTCTGTCAGCTTTGATTGGAATTAATGGAGCAGGTATTCAGTCCTTGGCATCATCTTTTACATCCTTTCAAGAAGATACCAACAGAAATTTTATTGCCTTAACAGGAAATATGTATGAAGGATTGGCTGAGGTTACCGCTATTTCAAATGTTGCATATGCTTCTTCTGGATGGAGAGCTTCAGTTGGGTATGGAGACTATAAAAGCAAATCCGCAACTGCTATGGGCATTAGTTATGCCGGAGAGAAATATAAATTTAAATTTAGTAAAAGCGGAGATGCTACTGGATTTGGCATCAGCTACGACTTTTAATTAGATTAAGTATCACTTTCATTTAATCTTCCTTTTGAGATGCAGGTTTGAGTTTCAGATTTGTATCTTAAAGAGTTCATCTGAGATTCCAATTTTCCTGAAACCCCTTTAAATAGGGGTTTTCAGGGCATCTAAGTCCAATATTGTAGTCATATCATCAAAATATGTAGTCATATATTAGTTTAATATTAATTGAATTTATTTCTCAGATTTTGCTTGAAGTTGCTCTGGTGCATATGAAGCACAACCAACAATTCCAAAGACTATCAAAGTGAGGAGGATGCTCTTACTCAAAACTCTCATACTCCTTTACTAGCGATTCTTTGTAGCCGGGTCTGAGTATCTCAACAAGATGCAATGGAACATTCCCAGCATTATGGATTCTAACTTTGGTATTTTTAGGAATCACAAACCCTTCATTGACATTAAACTTTGCTGTTTCTTCTTTAAATTCAAGACCAAGAACTCCAGCGATTACAACACCCCTAAGCTCAAACTCAAGTGACACAATAGGTTCAGTCCAACCTACCGGAGCTAACATCTGATTCATGCCCAATTCATCACTGGTTGAGTAATCTAGAATTGTTCTCTCAAGATTGTCCTGAATCTTTAGTTCCTTTGGAGTTATTCTTTGATACTCAGATATATCTTCAGCAAATGCCAAAGGTGATATGAGCATCAATGTGAGGAGGATGTTTTTCATTTAAGTTCCTTCTTTACCCTGACCTTCCCAATAAAATAATAAAGTTAATGCGGACAACATCAATATATCGAAGAAACTTCTTTCGTTGTATGCAAAATCATAGGCAGCAAAAATAGTAAGAGCCAGTGAAACTAACCAAAAATGTTTTCCGTATTTCGCTAATAGTTTCTTCATATTTGTTTCTTGAATTTCTTGAAGTCTTTAATATACAACAATTCCTGTAGTCAGGCTTCCAGTTTTATTTAGTCACTTAGGGGGAGGGCTATCTAATATAAGATTCTCTTACAATTCCCCTACGGGATGTCAATTTCCTTGAGAGCCTTGTAAATATACATTTATAGGGTTCTTTTTTGGTATATGAGCTTAAGAGATTTTTAAACCAACACTAGTATATAAAGCATTTGTAAGTTTAAGATAATTTATTCAATTTCTAATCTTAGTTCAGCTAACTCACCCGCATCCATTCTTACTAAATCTTCAAGAGTATACTTGCTCATTAATTTTCCTTTAACCATACCTTTTTTTATTAGTGTATTGTATTTTATCGCTTCAAATGCTTTGACTAGTTTGGTTGCTTTTTGCGTTGGAAGAAAAACTTTAGATCTTTTATCTAAATAGTTAGTTTTTGATATAACCCATCCTTCATCGATTAATTTTTTTACAGCTTTGTCGCAATGATAAAATGATCTTTTTGAGAAAGATTGAAGAGTCTTTAGGTTTATGGATTCACAATTAGCTTTTCCATCCATGATTACATAAAGAAAATACCGTTCTAGTTTATTAGTTAAAATTTCAGATCTGCGAGGTGCCGCAATCAGAAATTCTAACTCTGTCCTAGTCAGCCTAATTAATTTGTTAATAAAATCCACAAATTTATTCTTACATATAAATAAAAGTTGTTACAAATATTTAAGTAAAATTTTTTAACTTAAATATTTGTATTTGATTTTATTCGATTTAAGTTCGCATTGAATATTTAATGTAGAAAAGTTATTTTTTTTATCAAATTTAAATACCGGGGTTATTCATGAAAAAAATTAAATTCTCAACCAGTGTCTTTTTATTATTAATTTGTACCCTGGGTTTAAGTGTTGCAACAGAAGTATCTGCTCAGAATAGTCAAGATAGTTCTTTAGTAGAGGAGGTTGTTGTAACAGGCACCCATATTCGAAGAAGCAGCCAACAGTATTCAATTTCCCCGTTATCGACTATTGATTCAGATGATATTGCTATTCAGGGCGCAAAAGATATTACTGATCTTATCAGAAACTTAACAATCAATACTGGCGCAGAGTTAAATGTAAGTGGTTTAAATCAACCCCAAACCGCAGGAACCTCTCAGGTTAATCTTCGTGGGCTAGGTCTTGGATCAACACTGGTGCTAGTTAACGGGCGTCGTCAAACATTATCTGCTGTAGCCAAACAAGATGACGGAGCTTCTTTTGTTGATACAAACTCTTTAGTTCCAATGATTATGATAGATCGAGTTGACATTTTAAAAGATGGAGCATCAGCAACCTATGGAAGTGATGCAGTTGCAGGCGTAGCTAATTTTATAACTTATAAAAACTTTGAAGGCATCAAGTTCAATGCTGAATATCAAACCCAAAATGGAAGTGGCAGCTATGATGAAACGCATTTTGGAGTTATGTCGGGCAAACAAATAAATAAAGGTAATTATGTCGTTGCGCTCTCTTACTTTGACCGATCAGTAATGGAAGCTGGTGATAGAAATTGGGCAGACGGCACTGCATTATCATCCCTTGCAAATCCTGGCGGTTTTTCAACTAGCGGTGGGTTTGTAGCAGATCCTGCATGCGGCACCAATGATACATTTGAGCGATTTGGTGGATTATTTTGTGGGATGGATATAACACCTTTTTTTGATCTTGTGCCTGAAGAGGAGCGTTTAAATTTTGCAGGTAATATGTCCTTAGAATTATCAGAAAAAACAAGCATGTATGCTGAATTTGGCTATGCTAATAATGAAGGCTTGACTCGTGCAACACCATCTTATCCAATTTTAAGACAGTTTCCAGTTGCTGCTGCTGACGATCCAGACAATCCATTTGGAGAGAATGCAACATTTTTTGGTCGAGTACTCGGCCCAGAAGGAAATCCAACTACGATGCCATATGAGTACTCAACAACTAGACTTTCATTTGAGTTTGAGCATGAGATGAATAATGGCTGGATTATGGATTCAGCTATTAGCTATAGTAATAATGAGGCAGATGTCGGTAATGGCGATACAGTAATTTCTAGATTGCAAGCTGCTCTGAATGGGAACGGTGGACCAGGCGGAGATGAGAGGTATTCATTATTTGGTGTATCAAGCACTAAGCATTCTAAATCTCTTTTGGGCTATATTCTTCAACCCTCAATGCAAAAAGGTGATTCATCACTTTTATCAGGCGAGGTAATTATCAGCGGTAATATGGGTAGCACTTCTCATGGTGATATTGGTATTGCAATTGGAGCTCAATTTAGAGATGAAAAGCTAAGCGTTGATCTTGATGAATTTTTAAATGCTGATGATTTTTATACTCTTCCAGGTGGAGATGATTTTTCATCGGACAGGGACACATTTAGTATATTTGCAGAAGCAAGCATTCCATATGCTGAAAATATTGAGCTGCAATTAGCCGCTAGATATGAAGATTATGGAAGCAGTTTAGATAGCATAGATCCGAAAATAGGAATTCTTTGGATGCCATCAGAATTATTAAGTATTCGAGGGTCATATAGTACAGCTTTTCGTGTAGCTTCTTTACTTCAAAGCAATGGTCGTTTGGGAGCAAATGCTGTAATTAATGATTCAATAAATGGTTTGAATGGGTTATTTCGAACAATAAATACGGCTGGTAATCCAAATCTTGACCCTGAAGAGGCAGACGTTTTAAACCTTGGGTTAAGTTGGCGTCCTGCTGATAATTTGGAAATAGACATTGATTACTGGAGTTTTGATTATTCAAATATAATTGTTAAGGAAAGTGCACAAGGGTTGGTTGATCAAGCATCGTCAGATTTTTTATTAGGCTTAACTGATACAAATGCACTTAAAAAAGTTATACGAGCAGGTAGCAGTAATGATGTATTTGGTTTTATCTCTCAGATTAATAGTGACTTTATTAATGCTCCATCACTAGAAACAGATGGCATTGATTTAAGTGCTAAATGGCAGGTTGCTTCGAGCTTTACAATTAGCATAGATCTTTCAAACGTAATGAGTTATGACCTAAAAACAAATTCTGGTGCAAGCATAGATGGATTAGGAAGTCGAAACGCTGGAAATTTTGCTCGTCCAGTTCCTGAATTTCGTGGCAATATCTCAGCTGACTGGCAAGTAAATAGACATCGCTTAACATTCTTTATGAGGCAAATTGATGATTATGAAGATGATCTAAGCGGTAATAAAATTGATGAACAAACAACAGCAGATTTAAGATATAGCTATCTTTTTGGTCCTGAGCAAGCTACAAGCTTAACTATTGGTGGCATTAATATATTTGATGAAGATCCGCCTAAGGTTGAAACGTTCATAGGGTTTGATGTTCAAACTCATGATCCCCGCGGTCGAATGCTATATGTAAGTTTAAGTCACAACTTCTAAGTTAAATTTCTTTAAGGTATTCTATGTACCTGAATGAAATTCTTTAAAGCTGATAATTTCAGAAAAAGAAGACTTAAACTTGCAGCATAGGCCATATACATTAAATCAAGCCAATATAGCTTTGGCTTTGTTATTGCTAGCATATATATTGTCATTTATTGATAGAAATATCATGTCAGTATTAATTGGGCCAATAAGGCAAGATTTTAATATTTCTGACTTTCAATATAGCCTTCTTCATGGCTTTGCCTTTTCAATGTTTTACATCACCTTGGGATTACCAATAGCAAGATTGGCTGATAAATATCCAAGATTTAACATCATCTCAATTGGCGTTTTATTGTGGTCATTCATGACTTGTATCTGTGGATTTACAAAAAACTTCATTTCATTATTTCTTGCAAGGATGGGTGTTGGCGTTGGTGAGGCAGCATTATCACCAGCTGCTTTTTCAATTTTGTCTGATATTTATCCTAAAGAAAAATTGCCTCAAGCCACAGCTATATATAGCCTTGGAATAACCATTGGTGGAGGTTTGGCTTACATATTGGGAGGCATTGTTTATGAGTATTTTGCAACTGTGGATCTAGATGCCTTTTTATTTTTTGGTTCTTTGCAACCATGGCAAATGACTTTTTTTGCAGTAGGCCTACCAGGGTTTTTAATTGCATTATTTTTAAAGTGCCTTCCTGAGCCGCCTCGCACACTAAATCAAACCCCATCATATACGGAGGAAAAAAATTCTTCGATACGTGATGTTTTAGAATTTTTTAAAAGTAACTGGCAAGTTTACATTGGGATTATTGGGTCAATGGCATTGATGTCAGTTCTTGGTTACGGAATTATGGCTTGGTATCCAGAATTATTAATTCGTATTTATAATATTGATCGAAGTGTAGCAGGTAGTCATTTCGGGCTAGTATTTATAGTTGCAGGAAGTGCAGGAGCATTATTAGGGGGTTGGCTGTGTAGTAGATTAATTTCAAGGGGAGTTATAGATGCTCCTGTCAGGATAATAATTTGTGTGTCTATACTTTGGGCAATACCAACCCTTATAGCACCTTTTTCAAACTCTTCTGAATTAGCAATGATAATGGCATGGCCAATAGTATTTTTTTTGAATTCATATTTTGGCATTGGCGTATCTGCAATAGTTCTTGCAACTCCCTATGATATGCGTGCACAAGCATCAGCCATCCTTCTTTTTTTTACTAATCTATTTGGGTTAACTTTTGGACCGACTGCAGTAGCAATTTTGACAGATTTTATATTTAGAGGCGATGAGTATTTGTGGGCCTCTTTAGGGGTTTTGCCTTTAATTGTTTTGCCTCCGGCATTAATTTTAGCTTTGATAGCTAGGAAGCCATATATAAAAATGGTTAAGATGCAAACACCTTAATAGGGTTGAGCTGTTAATAGAAAAAGTGCGAGCATCTGCATCCCAGTAACAGGGGTTCGACTCTTCTACGAGATGCCAATTTCTTTGAGAACTCTATAGATATTAAGTTGATAGGGTTCTTTATTATATTCAGTCTTAAGTTGTTTATATATTGAAAAAAAAGTTGTATTAAAAATATACTTCCCCCATAAAAAAACCACAGAGAAAAAAGACTAATGACCAGCCGGGATATTCCGAACAAAAGAAAACAAGCTTATTTATATAATCAAACATTTTTTTTACCGCAAATTCTAAAAATATAAATGCAATTTTTATGCCAATAAAAAATAAATTTTTTCAATCAAATGCTTGTGATAGCTCCAGTTTTATTGAAAAATCCTAAGCTATATTTGAAATAAATTTATTAAGCTAAAACTAGGAGTAATTTATGTCTAATTTGTCTGAGATTGGTGAAGCGATCAGATACTATAAACTTCATGCCGATGGAGGTTACGCAGAGTGGTCAAAAGTGCCATGCACTGATGACTACAGAATGCATGTACCATCAATGGGTTTCAATACTGTGGGCCCAGTTGAAAATGAAAAAGTTATATTCGGATGGTTATCTGAAATAGGAGCGCAACAAGAGTTAGTTGATATCGTTGAGTTTGGTGCTTACATAACATGCTATTTAAAAATTTCAGATAAAGAAGGCGGCGTTCTGGATGTCGTTGAAGTATTTAAGATGGACGATACTGGTAAAGTTGAAGAAATTTGGGCTCTCTAAAACTTAATCCAAGCACAATATAAAAATACTTTAAAAACAGTACATTTGGAGATTTTAACATTGGTTCCTCCATGGATTGCCACAAGCAAACGAATCCTAGTGTATATTTATAGATATGCAAAACATAGAACACATAAGTGACCATAGAAAGAAACGTATAAGCAAAGACTTAGAAAAACAAATGATGAAACATTTGGAGTTGCTTTGTATTAATGCTGAACTTATTCAAATAACAGGCAGCACCAGCCAAAAAGTGCAGTTAATTGAATCATTACGAAAGATTAATAATCTTTATCTAGCAGAGGATTAATGAAAAATATCCTCCTAGCATTGATGCTCCTATCCCCATTGGCATTCGCTGAAGATAAAAGATTTGTCTCAGAGCTTTCAATTTCAGAGCTAAGGGAAATTGTAAGAGATATCGTTGAAGAGAGTATTGAAAAATGTTCAGTATCGGGAACCATGAAAGGCAGAGCCAAGGTAAATTTGAAAGTTGAGGGTGAGGTTGTGGCCAAAATGGATTGCGTCTTTGAGGATGAAGAAACAGCAAATAAATTATCCAAGCTTAATAATAAAAAACTAATCAATAAATAATACAAACCACATCACATGCTTAATTTAGGCATCAAATTAATCGAACTTGGCATAATTCCTGAATTTATTATTAGGATAGCTATCAAAAAACTAATCCAGCAACGTCTGTTAGAAATCCCAATCAATCCTAAAATGCGGGAATCTAAAAAGGCTGATTTTATTAATGAATTACAATCCAGTCCAATCGCTTTAAGTACCAAACTAGCTAATGAGCAGCACTACGAAGTACCACCAGCATTTTTTAAAGAGATTATGGGAGCTTATCTGAAATATTCCTGTGGTTGGTTTGATAACAATACAACTAGTCTTGATATCTCTGAAGAGAATATGCTTAACCTTTATATCGAGAGGCTAGACATTCAAAATCATCAGCAAATTCTTGATTTGGGTTGTGGTTGGGGAAGCTTTACCCTCTTTGCCGCTTCAAAATTCCCAAATTCAACTTTTATAGCAGTATCTAATTCCAATGATCAAATTGAATTTATCAATAATACTGCTAAAGCAAGATCCTTAAAGAATGTTAAAGCAATAAAACAGGATATGAACAATCTTTTTTTAGATAGATCCTTTGATAGAATTATTTCTATAGAGATGTTTGAACATATGCGGAATTATGGAGCATTGCTTAAAGAACTTCGCAGCCACCTGCAGAACGATGGCAAGATGTTTGTACATATTTTTACCCATCAAGATCACCCTTATCCCTATGAGGTAAGAGGTCCCTCGGACTGGATGAGCAAATATTTTTTTACTTCAGGTTTAATGCCTTCTCATGATATTTTTTCTTATTTTGAAGAAGATTTACTAGTTGAACAAAGCTGGAAAATCAATGGCTCGCATTATGCTAAGACATGCAATTTATGGCTTCAAAACCTCTATAAGAACAAAAAAACTATTTTAGATATTTTTACAAGGCATTACCCCAATCCAAGACAGTGGTTTGTTAGATGGCAGTTATTCTTTTTGGCTTGCGAGGAACTCTTTGGATGCAATGAAGGAAGGGAATGGTTTGTATCACATTATTTACTGGCACCTAAGCAAGAAAAAAAATGAAACTAGGTTGGGCTTTTGGATTAGCAGTTGCAATCTTATTTTGCTTGAAGGTCTTGGTATTTGTCTTGAAAAACTATTTCTAAAAGGTAGTTACCAATCTTTTAAAGGATGCCAATTTCTTTGCGAGCCTTATAGATTCTAAATTTATAAAGCTCCTTTTAAAATTACTCAATTGATTTTAATGGTTTCTTGTCTCTAAATAGAGTCAATAGAGGCATAAAGAAAATCCATGTCTTATGATAGTGGTTTGGAAATAATCGCTGAGATAGATCTAATAGTTTTGCATCTAAACCAATAAAAATTTTAGTCTTGTTTTTCTTTACTCCATTTAGAATTATTTTCGCAGCTTTGCTTGGATGCATCCCGCCTTCTTTAAAAAGCTCTCCCATTTCTTGCTGTGTTTTTGGTGCATTCCTACTAAAGATAGATGATCTGGTTTCATTATCCTTAAAATCTTCATCGCTCATTCTGGCGGTGGCAGCAATATTTGTTCCAATATGTCCTGGATGGACGCAGTGTATTTGTAAATTGGGGTTTGTTTGTTTCATTTCCAATGCAAGACTTTCAGTAAAACCCCTGACCGCAAACTTTGTTGCATGATAGGCAGTCTGCCCTGGTACTGCCACTATCCCAAAGATTGAGGAGGTATTAACAATTGCTGCTTCTGCGTTATTTACTAGATGGGGTATAAAAGCCCTGGTGCTATTGATTACCCCATTAAAATTAACACCCATAACCCAGTCCCAATTCTCTTCTTTCATGTCTTGAAAATGTGAGCCAGCAGTAACACCAGCATTATTAAAAACCAAGTCTACTTTTCCGTGTTGATCGATAACTTTTTGAGGCAGAGCCTCAATAGCTTTTTTATCAGAGACATCTAATATATGAGATGAAACTGAAACATTAAACTTTCTTAGTATTGCCAATGTTTCATTCAAGGTTTGCTCATTTACATCGCAGATACAGACATTGGCGCCATCTTTGGCGAGGAGTATTGCTAGGTATCTACCCATCCCAGAACCAGCTCCAGTAATTACTGCCACCTTGTTTTTAAAAGTTTTCATTTAGATTAACAATAATTCCTGTTGGATGGTCTTATCAAGCAAGGGTAACACTTCTGCGCTTTTTAGGTTTTCTTCCAACTGCTCCATTTTAGATGCACCCAGAATTACAGTCGAAACATTTTTATTTAACAAACACCAGGCAATAGCCAGTTTAGACATACTTACATTTAGTTTTTCTGCAATAGGCAAAAATGAAGCGACTCTTGCCATTCTTTCTTTGCCGCGATCAGATTCAACCATGCCTTTTTTGAGCCATTCATAACCTGATAGAGATGCTCTGGATCCTTCGGGTATACCCTTCAAGTATTTTCCCGTCAAAGCCCCAGAGGCTAAAGGCGACCAGATTGTTGTTCCGAGACCATATTTCTCATAAAGGGGCTCATATTCTTTTTCGAATCGTCCTCTATCAAGAAGATTATACTGAGGTTGCTCCATGGAAGGTGGAGTTAGATGATTTGTGTAAGCAAATTCATAGGCCTCTGCAATCTCATCTACGCTCCATTCAGACGTTCCCCAGTAAAGTACTTTTCCTTGAGCAACTAGATTATGCATTGCCCATACAGTCTCACCAATAGGAGTATCAGGGTCTGCTCGATGACAAAAATAAAGATCCAAATAATCAACTTGCAACCTCTCCATGGCTTGATGACAGGCTTCTGTTATATGCTTTCGACTAAGCCCTATTTGAGTAGGCAGGGGATTTTCTTTGGCACCAAAAAATACTTTCGAAGATACACAATAAGAATCTCTTGGGTTGCTAAGTGCTTTAAGTGCTTTGCCCATTACCACCTCAGATTCTCCTCTCTCATATCCTTCGGCATTGTCGAAAAAGTTAACGCCTGCATCCAAGCAAGTTCCAAACATTCTCTCAGCTAAATTTGCATCTACTTGCTTATTAAATGTTACCCAGGACCCAAAAGATAATTCAGAAACTTTCAACCCCGATCTACCTAAATTTCTAAATTGCATACATCTCCTCAATAATATTTTTTTAAAATTTACTTTTATGACTATTTTAATTGCTTATTAATACAGTTTATTTTGAAGGCTCAGACACTGCAAACTAATTTTTCAAGCAAGCCGTTGCTTGTAAAAATTTTCTTATTATCTCTAGTATTCATTTCAAGTAACTTAAACTCAATTGAGTTATCTGAGTTGCTAATCTGAGCAATTGAGCCTTTGCTGATAGTATCCTTTCCCTTGTTAACACTAAATTTTTTTACATCTAGGTTTAAAGTAAGCTGATATTTATTTTTGATTTTATCAATGCAGTCTATGGTGAATTCATTGTGCTTTTCAGCAAGAACTTCCATGCTTCCAAAGACCAATAACATAATAAGAGTGGATTTCATTTATTCCTTAGTAATTTTTAGCTGAAGAGTTGAACTTGCTTGGTTGATTCCACCAATATTTTTTGCATTAATGTAGCCAATGCTTCGCAAGGCTTTCTCTGCTTTGCCTGACCTGTTACCACTTCTGCAATATAAATATATTGTTTGTTCTTTATCTTCAGCAGCAAGCTCTATTTTTTCTAAAATCTTATCTAGAGGAATATGAATCGCTGTTTCAATATATCCATCATTCCATTCAGCGTCTGTTCTTACATCAACAAGAATTGGATTCGATAACTGGGTTACCTCATGCTGAGGTTCGGCAAGAACTCCAAAGCTTCCAGAGATCATTAATACGAAAAGGATGTTTCTCATAATACTGTTCTACTCAATACGATACATGATGGTTTGCTCACCATCTAAGAAGTTTGCTTCGTCATTTCTAATAGTCTCAATCACCTCTGCATGTGTTCCTTTTTCAAAGAATTGACTTAAACCCTCTTCATCATCAAAAGTTAATTCTGTTATGACGTTAAATAGACTGTGACCACCATCCGATTCCAATGGTAATGCATCATTTAGCATATTAGCCTCAAAAAGATAGGTTCTTTTATAACTAGTAATGGTTGGAAAAATGCTCTCAATTAGGGGCACATGGTTTTCTTCATAATAGGTTTTAAAATCTTCTTCAGAGATGGCAGGCTTTTTGCAGATCAGCGCAATGAGTTTTGGCATATCTTTATATTAACAAACAATTTTAAAAACCATCAAACAAGATGCATATAGATATTATTTATGTAACTATTAAGTGTGCAATATTGTTTAATACATTATCTAAACAGTATGGAGGATAATATTTTTTTGTGAAAACAGACATAGACATTGCTAGAGAAGCAGAAATCAAACCAATTGAAGCTATTGCTGCTAGATTAGGAATAGCAGATAAGTATTTAGAGCAATATGGCAAATACAAGGCTAAGGTAAATCTTTCAATCATTCCTGAGCAGTTAAAAGACCAAAAGAATGGTAAATTAATTTTAGTCACAGCCATTTCGCCTACTCCAGCTGGAGAGGGTAAAACCACAACGAGCGTTGGTCTTGTAGACGGCCTAAACCATATTGGTAAAAACGCAATGATTTGTTTGAGGGAGCCAAGCCTAGGTCCGTGTTTTGGCATGAAAGGTGGTGCTGCTGGAGGGGGGTTTGCTCAAGTCATTCCTATGACAGATATTAATCTGCATTTCACTGGAGATTTTCATGCAATTGGAGCAGCTCATAATCTATTGTCTGCCCTGATTGATAACCATATCCATTGGGATAATCAGTTAAATATTGATCCCAGAAGAATTACCTGGAAGAGAGTGGTTGATATGAATGACCGGTCGTTGAGAGATATTACCTGTGGTCTTGGTGGCACCGGAAATGGAATACCTAGACAAAGTGGCTATGATATAACCGTTGCATCTGAGATTATGGCTGTGTTTTGCCTTGCATCAGATATGGAAGATCTGAAAAAGAGAATTGGCAATATAGTTATAGGTTATACAAAATCTAATGACCCAGTTAGAGCGAAAGAACTGAAAGCTGACGGAGCTATCATTGCATTATTGCAGGATGCATTTCAGCCTAATCTAGTGCAAACCCTTGAGAATAATCCAGCATTTATTCATGGCGGACCATTTGCCAATATTGCTCATGGCTGCAATTCAGTTATTGCAACTAAAACTGCCTTAAAACTTGCAGATTATGTGGTAACAGAGGCTGGGTTTGGAGCAGATCTGGGCGCTGAAAAATTTTTTGATATCAAATGTAGAAAATCAGGATTAAACCCAGATGCTGTGGTGTTAGTTGCTACCACTAAAGCTTTAAAAATGCATGGTGGCATTCAAAAGGAAGACCTTGGCGAAGAAAACGTAGATGCCGTAATTTTAGGCTGCAAGAACTTAGCAAAACACATTGAAAACATTAAAAAATTTGGCGTACCTGTTGTAGTTGCTATCAATGATTTCATCACTGACACTGAAGATGAGCACTCAGCAATTATTGACTGCTGTAAAAGGCTTGGCATTGAATGCAAAATTTCTTCTCACTGGGAAAAAGGTGGTAAGGGCGCATCTGATCTTGCAGAAGAAGTGGTAAATATTGCTGACTCAAATATATCTCAATTTAAAACTTTGTATGACAATAAAATGTCTCTTTGGGATAAGACCCAACATATAGCCCAAAATATTTATGGTGCTGCTGAAATTATTGCTGATAAGAAAGTTCGTAATCAATTTCAGAAATTAGAGGATGATGGATTTGGAGAATATCCCATATGTATGGCAAAGACCCAGTACAGTTTTTCAACGGATCCATTATTAATGGGCGCTCCATCTGGACACGATGTTCCGATCAAAGAAGTTCGACTTTCAGCGGGTGCCGAATTTGTAGTAGTAGTGTGTGGCGACATTATGACCATGCCAGGGTTGCCAAGAATACCTGCTGCAGAAAATATAGATGTTGATAAGGAGGGATTAATTCAAGGATTATTTTAGAAATTTAATTTAAGAGGAGAGAAAAATGAAAATATTATGTGTCTTATATGACGACCCAAAGGGCGGGATGCCATCAAGTTACCCGCTAAAGGAATTACCAAAACTTGAAAAATATCCTGATGGAATGACCTTGCCAAGTCCTAAGGGAAGAGATTTTACTCCAGGAGAATTGCTTGGTTGTGTTTCAGGTGAGCTAGGCTTGAGGAAGTTTCTTGAGGATAGAGGTCATACCCTAGTTGTGACATCTGATAAAGATGCTGAGGGCTGTACAGCAGACAAAGAATTGGTTGATGCTGATATTGTTATTTCTCAGCCTTTTTGGCCATATTACCTAACAAGAAAGAGAATGGAGAGTGCCCCTAACTTAAAGATGGCTATTACAGCAGGTATTGGCTCTGATCATGTAGATTTACAAGCGGCCATGGATCATAAGGTTGATGTTGTAGAAGTCACCTATTGCAATTCGAGGTCAGTTGCAGAGCACATTGTCATGATGATTCTTGCTTTGGTAAGGGATTATCATAATCAACACAGGATAGTGAACGAGGGTGGTTGGCACATAGCTGATGCAGTCCAGAGGTCTTATGATGTAGAAGGAATGCACATAGGCACAATTGCGGCAGGTAGAATTGGCTATGACATGCTAAGAAAAATGCATCCATTCGATGTTCATCTACATTATTTTGATAAGCACAGATTAAGCTCTGATAAGGAAGCAGAATTGAATTTAACTTATCATGACTCTGTAGAGTCCTTGGTAGCTGCTTGTGATGTAATAAATATCAGCTGTCCTTTGCATCCAGAAACGGAGCATTTATTTAATGATGATTTGATTGCTAAATGTAAACCTGGAGCCTACATTATTAATACCGCAAGAGGAAAGATTTGCGATAAGGATGCTATTGTCAGGGCTTTAGAGTCGGGTCAATTAAGCGGTTATGCCGGAGATGTTTGGTTCCCTCAGCCAGCTCCTAATGATCATGTCTGGAGAACAATGCCACATCATGGCATGACTCCGCATACCTCAGGCACTTCTTTGTCGGCACAAACAAGATATGCTGATGGCGTTAGAGAAATTTTAGAGTGTTTCTTTGATGGCGAAGAAATTAGAAATCCATATCTGATTGTCCAGGATGGTGATCTAGCTGGCATGGGAGCTCATTCTTATACCAAAGGAACTGCCACAGGTGGCTCTGAAGAAGCGGCTAAGTTTAAAAAGTAGAGAGCACTATATTGTTTAATTTTAAAAAGAGAGAGATAAAGATTGATTAAAACCAGAGCAGCGGTTGCCTTTGAATCTGGCAAGCCTTTAGAGATTGTTGAGGTTGATCTCGAAGGGCCTAAGGCTGGAGAAGTTCTAGTTGAAATGAAAGCAACTGGCGTGTGTCATACAGATGCCTTTACTTTATCTGGAGAAGATCCAGAAGGAGCTTTCCCTGCAATCTTGGGTCATGAAGGTGCTGGCATAGTGGTCGAGGTTGGAAAGGGTGTTACAAGTTTGAAGCCTGGAGATCATGTCATACCTCTTTATACAGCAGAATGCGGTGAGTGTGAGTTTTGCCTTCACCCAAAGACAAATTTATGTCAGGCGGTTAGAGAAACACAAGGTAAAGGCATGATGCCTGACGGCACAAGCAGATTCTCACTTGATGGCAAGCCTATTCTCCACTATATGGGATGCTCAACATTCTCTAATTACTCCGTGCTTCCTGAAATTTCTTTGGCAAAAGTTAGAAAGGATGCTCCCTTCGATAAGATTTGTTATATCGGTTGTGGAGTAACAACAGGAATAGGGGCTGTAGCTTTTACCATGGGTGTTGAGGCTGGATCTACAGTAGCAATATTTGGACTAGGAGGCATTGGCCTCAATGTTATTCAAGGCGCAAAGATGGTTGGTGCATCAAGAATTATTGGCATAGATTTAAATGATTCTCGCGCCTCCATTGCAACCAAATTTGGCATGACTGACTTTATTAATCCTAAAAATATTGAAAACGTGGTTGACCACATTATTGAGATGACCGGTGGAGGGGTTGATTACAGTTTTGAGTGCATCGGGAATGTTGATGTTATGAGGCAAGCGCTTGAATGCTGCCATAAAGGCTGGGGCGAGAGTTGCATCATTGGTGTAGCAGGCGCTGGCAAAGAAATATCAACCAGACCGTTTCAGCTTGTTACTGGGCGCTCATGGCGAGGCACAGCTTTTGGAGGTGCAAGGGGGCGAACAGATGTACCAAGAATAGTTGATTGGTATATGGATGGAAAAATCAATATAGATGATCTGATTACACATAAGATGCCGCTTGAAGATATCAATAAAGCTTTTGATCTAATGCATGAAGGCAAAAGCATTCGTTCTGTTGTTGAGTTTTAACTTTTGCTCAACAATTCCATATAATTTTTAGCCTACTGACATTCAAACAAAAGATCTTGGATCTCTAGAAAAAATTTTTTCGATCATTGGAATAAAATATTCTAAAGACTTTGTTTTATAGCCTGGATCAAATGATTTTTGATCCCATTTTGAGCAGAAGTCTATACAGTCTTGATAGTATGGATGATCTTTGTATTGATCTCTCACATTCCTATCTTCATTGTAATGATGCATCCAATAATAGCCCTGAAATAAACCATGATGCAGAACTATCCAATAGTTCTTTTCATTAATGTATGGCCTTAAAAGTGCGGCAGATACTTGAGAATGATTAGAAGGTGATATTACATCACCTATATCATGAAGAAGGGCGCAAACAATAGTTTCAACGTCAGCACCATCTTCCTCTGCTCTTGTGGCAGTTTGGAGTGAATGATGCAGCCTGGTAATTTGGTAAGGAGAGTCGCCATCCATCATTTGCAGCCACTGGATCACACGGTTAGATAGACTCCTTTCATTCTCAGAGTCATGAATTGATACCAAGTCGTAATCTTCTTTTGTACCTTGATCCATTGACGTAAAGCTAACTTTTTTTACCAACTTAATTACCTCGCAAATATTTGTAAAGAACTAGATTATTCTCTATGTTATCAAGTTCATAGTAGGCATCTTGAAGATGACGCTTGCCATTAGGATTAAATTCTCTTCTCCCATGCAGGACTCGATGAGCCGAAACTATAAGTATGTTGCCAGCTTCAAGTCGGAAAGTTGATTTATATTTTGCATCGTTAATTCTCTTACAAAGTTCATGGTAGGCTTTATAAAATAAATCTAAATTATTTTTCCTTGGGTCGATCATTTGCATTAATTGATTCGAGTATCTAAACCCCGTAACCTCATTTAAAGAATTTAGTCTAATAATTGGTTCATTTGCATAAGTTTCATTTTTCTCATCAAATTCTCTAAAAGGAACAGGAAAGCTTGTCAAAACCTCAAAGAACTCTGGAGAGTCATTTTTTAGATCAGCGAGAACTTGAAAACCATCAACTATCATTGATTCTCCACCATCACATTCATTTTTAAGCATATGAAGCGCTTGAACGCTCGGGGGCCAAGAATAACTGGCAAAGTCATTATGGGGAGGGACCTCTAATGAGGTATGCGCAATGTTATATATATGACCATCCACAGAGACATTATGAATACGCTCAAACAATACTTCTCTTATCGGACCAAGTCTTGGAGCTAGGTCTTCTAATGAGTCAGGGATGCATGGCGAGTTTGAAATACATATGGCACCTTTAGCAACAAATTTAGAAAAAGCATCTATTGCAACATTATCATCTGCAAGAAACTCAGACCAATCATAATAATTTGGGATGAAATTATTAGTCCAAAGTACTTTTTCGGGCTTTCTAGATTTTTTTAAAAATTCTATATCTTGAAAATGAATTATTGTTTCATGGTCATCTGGCCAAAATACATTAACAGCTTTGTCATTTACATCAACACTCTTAGGCTTGATATCTGCGGGAATAGAATTAAGCATAAATCTTTTTTCTTTGGTTTCTTGGACCCTGCAATCCTTGCAAGGGCAGTTATCCCTTATCCAAAGAAATGGAAGCTCATAGTCTAATTTTTTATTATTAATAATTTTCAATGAGGTTTTACCCATTTCAAAATCCATGTATTCCTCCAGCTAAAAATTAGATATTACAAAAATAATATTCCGATAAAATTTTTTGAGCAATAGTATTTATTTATTTTCTTTGGAGGAGGTGCATGAAAAAAATATGCACATAATTCAACTATTATTAGGTATGCTGTTTAAGTGAAAAATAATATTATTTCTGGGTTTGGAGCATTTTTATGCATTTCTGCACTTGCATACATTAATTCTTTTAATGAGAGTAATTTGTGGTTGATACCGCCATTTGGAGCAAGCATGGTTTTGGTTATGGCAGTTCATGAGAGTCCCTTAGCCCACCCAAAAAATGTTTTTTTTGGTCATATAATTTCTGCCTTTTCAGGAGTTTTTGTATTTGCAATATTCGGGTTTTCAAATTTGAGCGTTGGGCTTGGAGTTGGATTGGCAATATTTTTAATGATGCTAACCAAGACGATTCATCCACCAGCTGGAGCCAATCCTATTATTGCAATTCTGGGTGCTAAAGGTGCAGGCTTCATAATAATTCCTGTAGCCGCCGGAGCAGCATTCATAGTTGTGTTTGCAATAACTTATAACAAATTATTAAAGAGGAAATATTTCACTTTTAACGATTTTAGAGGCTGAATTTACCATCTAGACTTAAAAAAAATAATTATCTTTAGCATCTGTTCAAGCACAATAAAAAAGTGATAGCATCTTGCTATGTACAATACATCTAAAGTTGTTTTTAGCCCTCGCGTAAGAAAATCACCGTACTTTAATTCAACCATCAAGTATGGTGCAACAGCTTTCTCAGTCTACAACCATATGTATATGCCGGTTACTTATGATGGAACTCTAGAGGATTATAAGAAACTATTAGATGGTGTTCAGTTATGGGATGTGGGTGTTGAGCGACAAGTTCAAATCAAAGGCCCAGATGCTGAATCATTGGCGCAGTTTTTAACTCCTAGAAATATTAAAAAATGTTCAGTTGGGCAGGCGATGTATACACCTTTAACAGACTTCAAAGGAAACTTGATTAATGATCCAGTGATGTTAAAGATCGATGATGATTGCTATTGGTTTTCGGTCTCAGATGGAGATTTACTTTTATGGGCTCAAGCAATAGCAGCAGGGTACAAATTTGAAGTAGATGTTGATGAGCCTGATGTATCGCCATTGCAAGTTCAAGGTCCAAATTCAACAAAATTAATGACTAAGGTTTTTGGAGATTGGATTAATGATTTAGGCTTTTATAAGTTCAAGGAAATAAACCATGAAGGTATTCCCATGGTTATAGCTAGAATGGGCTATAGCAAAGAGCTTTGTTATGAGCTTTTTCTACAAGATCACTCCAAGGGAGATGAATTATGGGAAATTCTTTGGCAAGCCGGACAAGAATTGAATATTAGTCCAGGCTCACCTAATATAATTTTAAGACTAGAAGGGGGGATACTCAGTTATTTGGCAGATATTGATAGAACCAATAATCCATATGAGGTCGGGTTAGATCGGATGGTAGACCTTGAACAAGACGATGATTTTATTGGAAAAGATGCGTTACGCGAAATATTCCTCAAGGGCCCAGAAAAAAAATTAATAGGGGCAGAAATTCATGGAGATCCATTAACCATTTTTAATTCAGAGCACTGGCCTGTTTTTATAGACAATAAGAAGGTTGGATCTATGAATGCTATGGTTTATTCGCCAAGGCTCAATAAAAATATTTGTTACACCATTCTAGACATAGAGCATGCAAAAAGTGGTCAAGAACTCATAATCTCAGCATCAGATTGTGAACTAAAAGCAGTAACGGTTGATCTTCCCTGGTTGGAGAGAGCATAAAGCGAGATCGACTCTTTTTGCGCCAATCTCGCAATCTTTTTTAGTCTGCGTAGTCTAAGCCCTTTTCCTTCTGAACTTCTCGCTTATTAGGATTTACAGATTCTCTAAACGGCACGTCAACTATTTCCCCCTCTACAGCAACCCCAGAAGATTCAGAGTACTCATCGGGCAATCTTACTTGTAACTTAGTGCCAATTTCTGAAGAAGTCCAAGGTACCCAGCCCAAAGCAACGTTCGTTTCTAGTTCTGGCGACCACCATGGAGATGTGACATAACCCATATCATTTCCATCTGTATCAGCGATTAACCAAAAATCAGGCGCATAATCTGTGATCTCTTTTCCACCAAAAATCATACCCACCATACGCATTTTAAATGGAAATTCTCCCCCATCTATCACAGCACGTTGCCTTTCTAGCTCTTCTTTGCCAATGTAGTCTGCTTCTTTATTTCGTGGTACCTGATAGCTTAAGTTCACTTGGAATGGAGATGTTTCGTGATCTAGGTCTTGACCCCAAGATAGAATACCTGCTTGAATTCTGCGGTGATGTGCAGGTGCTATAACCATCAGCCCAAACTCCTCTCCAGCCTCAAGAACTGCATTCCAAATAGTTTCAGCATTTTCGTGCGCATCACGAACATAAATTTCATAGCCTTTTTCACCAGTAAAACCAGTTTGGCTTATGACGACATCTGCTCCCTCAATCTTGGTTTCCATCAGACCGTAGTAAGGAATTTCTCTTAGCTCTTCACCAGCCAGCTTAGCCATAAGGTCTTCAGAGAGAGGGCCTTGGATTTGCAATGGACAAACATCAATCTCATCAATAATGACATCATATTTTTTAGAGATATTTACTCCCTGCAGCCACAATAAAAGATCACTGTCAGAAATGGAAAACCAAAATTCATCTTCTGCCAACCTTAATAAAACTGGATCATTTAAAATGCCACCTTTATCGTTGCACAAAATTGCATATTTTCCATTACCTGGCTCAATCTTTGTGGCATCACGAGTGATTACATAATCAGTAAAAGCTTCAGCATCCGGACCCTTTACTCGAATTTGTCTTTCAACAGCCACATTCCACATGGTGACTCGATTAACCAATGCTTCGTATTCAACCATCGCTCCGCCATCTTCAGGTCTCACATAACCTCTTGGATGGTAGATTCGATTGTAAATTGTTGCTCTCCAGCAACCAGCTTCATGAGATAGGTGCCAAAAAGGCGATTTTCTAACTCTTGTTGAAATCAATAGTTCAGTAGGTGTTCGACCACTTTGCCTAAGATTATATGGAACCACTCGATCGCTTTGATCGACGCTAGGATGGTTTGGATGTTTCATTGTTATTTCCCCCTTTAAGTTATTACATTGAAATTATTTAATATCTGACCCTCTCATTGTTTGGATCATACAAAGATCCTTTTCCAACTATTTGTACAGTTAACGGATAAACACCATCACCGTCTTCATTAAAGTATTCAAGTGAGAGTGATTTTCCTTTTTTAGCAATATCCTTAGGTAAGTAGCCCATAACAACAAATTTTTTGATTGATGGGCAATAAGACATACCAGTGGAATAAGATCTTCGACCTTTGCTATCTACTGGTACCTCTCCGGTATCTGGATCTATGATAGGCGAAGTTCCAACAGGATATCGAGGAACTCCGGATACATTCAGATCATCTAATGTCATGGTGCATAGGATTGCGCTGGGGTCTTCTTCGCGATGGCTAAGATGAGCTGGTTTACCATGAAAATCAGCCTCTTTAACTAGACGTCTTTCAATAGCTGATTCGCAAGCATTATATTCAGACTCTAAATCAGCGCCTTGAAGTCTAAAACTCTTTTCAAGACGTCGGCTGTTGGCATAGGTTTCAATACCAATCGGCACAACTCCAACCTCTAATAATGAGTCATATAGCGCAAGTCCTTCTTCGGTATCGTTGTTGAGATAAATTTCCCAACCACTTTCACCAACATAGGAAATGCGTGATGCCCAGACATCAATTTGCTTTCCTCTAGATAATTTAAGGGTTAAATTTTTTGCAGCAACAAAGGGAAAGTTTTCTATGGTCAATTCATTGGGATCAATAAAATTGCCTAGCGCAGTTTTCGCCTGAGGGCCCCACAAACCTAGAGTTGCTATATCGTGAGTACGAATATTGATGTCAGCATTTAATCCCATATCATCTCGATAATTTCTTAAGGTGACCCAGTCTCGATTTCCATCTGCTCCACCGGTTACCACTCTATAACGATCTCGACCCAAACGAGAGATGGTGAGATCAGCATGAACTCCTCCGTCCTCATCTAAAAAATTGGTATAAATCATTCGTCCCTCAGGAGTATTACCTCCAACTTTTGCGAGTGAGAGATATTCCAACATCCGCTCCGCATCTGGTCCCTCTACGTCCATGATGGGGAAGTGGGATAAATTGATCATGCCAACTGAGTCGCTCAACGCAAGATGTTCAGCATTTGCAATCTCATAAGGTACGTGACGACGGTCCCATTCGTTGTCTCTAACGGGAACCTGCTTTAAATACTTATCAAGCTTTTCTTTATTGCTTTCGTAAGCTAGAGCACGTTCCCAACCTGCAACTTCATTTTCAAAGAAGCCCCCAAGCTCTTTCTCTCTTTCATAAAAAGGACTGACATATAGTTCTCTGTGACTAATATAAGGCTCTCTTGGATGAACAGCAGGGGTATAAATGGTTTGAGCATTTTCAAAAGATCGTTTTTTAACAAATTCTTTTTCTTTTTGCGCAGGATAAAATCTAGCAATATCAAATGCATGCATGTCCACTTGTGTTTTACCATGCATCATTGACTCAGCGCAAAGTCTTGCGCAACCTGGACCATCTTTGACCCAAACTGCTTCACATAACCAGAAACCTCTTACTTCTGGACTTTCACCAATTAAAGACCCGGCATCTGGAGTGACTGACAGAAGACCATTGAATGAACTTTTTTCATCCCAACCTAATTCATTAAGGATAGGGGTAGTTTCAAATGCTTTTTCAAGAGGCTCAGCAACTTCCTCAAGATCTAGGTACCTCATTGAGTCAGATATCATTGTTTTCTCAGGATTGCCAATATCCATTGGATCAACCAGTCTTGGCTCCTTATCTTCGTAATACCCCCATTCAAGCATCCCTCCATGGAGTCTACCGGTATCTCTTACATAAGCTGAGTTACCTTGATCACGTAACAAGGGATAAACAAGCAACTCTTCTGTGCCTTGAATTTCAGGGAGTGGACCAAAAAATAACAAAGGGTGCTCTACTGGCATTAGCGGAACTGGCACATCAGCCATGTCACCCATCAATGGACCCCATATACCTGATGAAATAACAACTTTATTAGTTTTGATTAAACCTTTATCAGTTTTTACCCCAGTAATGCGACCATCCTCAATCTCAAAGCCTATAGCTGGAGTGTCAGTGAATGTTTTTAAAGCACCTTTTTCCTTGGCAGTCTCTACAGCAAAGTTCACTACATCTTGAGAACGAGGGGTAACCAAACCAGCATCTGGATCCCACATGGCACCCCGAATCGATTCTTCATCTAACAATGGAAATTTTTCTTTGGCTTCGGATGCAGAAATTAGCCTAACATTGGTTCCAAATGCTTTACCTGATTCAACTTTTCTTTTAAGTTCTTCCCATCGAGCATCATCATCTTTGCGGCAGATTTCTAACCCACCTTTTTTTAAAAAGAAACCATTGTCCTCATAAAATTTTCTACTAAAGTTGGTCGCCCAACAACCTAACTTGTCATGAGTTGTATTGTAGACAAAGTCTGAAGCATGAGCAGTCGATGCAATATCTGATGGAATAATTGTGGATTTCTCCAACCCAACTATATTTTTTTGTCCAAGATCTGCAAGCCAGTATGCAACCATTGATCCAACAATTCCTCCGACACCAACGATAACTACTTCTGCTTCTGAGGGAAATTTAGAGGAATGATTTGACATAAATAGCTTAAAAAATTAACAAAAAAAACCTTTCTAAGTTTTGATAATAAGCCTTGTATTTATAACTGTCCAATCTTTATTTCATTATTTTTTTTGCACTTTTTTGCATAAAATTTATACACTTTCTTAAACATAGAAGCAGGTTAAAAAATCTCTTTTCTATGCTGATTTCTAGCTATACAAATTTATATTTTTTCTATTGGCATCGGTTTTAGCAATTGCCAAATAGAAGGCGGAAGGCTGATTGAGAAGATGTAAATTTTTTTATTTATAAAGAATGAAGTATGTGTTAGATTTAGACATCAATCTTTTAAACTTTAATTCTTATGTTTACAGACATTGTATTCCTTGTTTTAGTTCTTCTTATTATTTTTACAATTTATCTTGGTATTAAGATAGTCCCGCAATCGCAAGTTTATGTTATAGAGAGGTTTGGTAGGTATACAAAATCATTGGAATCTGGTTTATCTATCATTGTCCCCTATGTTGACCGAGTTGCTTTTGTTGTTGATATCTTAGAAAGGCAATTGCCCGCATTTAAAATTTCAGTTATTACCGAAGATAACGTTGAGGTTGGTCTAGAGTCTACTGTATTTTTTAGAATTTTAGATGCTGGTAAATCTGTATATAGGATTAGAGATGTAAATGCAGCAATTCAAAATACAGCTATTTCTGTTATCAGATCTGCTGCAGGAAAACTAGAGCTGGATGAGCTTCAATCTAGCAGAGAATCAATGAACCAAGAGATTGCTCAGAGATTAACTCAGGCTGCAGAAGTCTGGGGCGTTGAAGTAACTAGAACTGAGATATTAGACGTCTTGGTTGACGAACAAACTAAAGATTCACAAAGACAGCAATTGAATGCTGAAAGAGAAAGAAGAGCAGCAATTGCTAAAGCAGAGGGTAATAAAAGAAGCGTTGAGCTGAATGCAGATGCTGAATTGTACGAAGCTGAAAAAAAAGCTGAGGCTGTTAAAGTTTCAGCTGATGCTGAAGCATATTCAATTAAAGTAAAAGCTGACGCAGATGCTGAGCAAACTAGATTAGTTGCCAGTGCGATCAATGATGATGGGCAGTCAGCAATTAATTTTGAAATTATGAAAAGACAAGTTGATGGCTTGACTCAATTAGCTTCTTCTAATCAAACAAAAACTCTAGTTGTACCCTCTGATGTAACAAAAGCTTTGGGAACTTTAGAAATATTAATGGATAATATAAAAAGTGATGGCAGTTGATATAATACTTGGTAGCGGCAATGCGTGGTTGATTATTGGTTTATTGCTTTGTATTTTAGAGCTCTCTGCTGGAAATCTAATTTTCTTTTTACCAATGGGTGTCTCTGCCCTTGTTATTGGCCTTATTTTAAAATTGCAAGAGTCAGGGTACATATTAACTTTAATTTCAGACTGGGTATTTTCAGCAACTTATTGGGCTATTCTTGCTCTCATTTTATCTATTGTTTTAAATAAGGTGATCCAGGCAAAAGAAACGGACGACGTCAATAGATACTAAAATTATACTTTGTAAGTTTTTTAATTTTTATTCCCCAAGGAGCACTTTTGCAGCTAACTGAGCATCCATATATTCTTTTAGTTTAATTATCTTTCCATTTTTGATGCTAAGTAAAAAATGGTAACGATTATTGCAAGGATTGCCTGATGCATAAATTGCTTCACTTTTTACTTCAACAGCAATCTCTTTATTTTCTTCTGTTTTAGAGATCACTTGTTAAGATCTTTTAAGAGACTTCTTGCAGCAAATGAAAGCAGAATTGCAAAAGGAACACCCGTGACTATAACTGATGTTTGTAGGGCTCCTATGCCGCCTCCTACTAGAAGCACGATTGATATAACTCCCAAAGATAATGCCCAAATAATTCTTAAAATCATTGGCGGCTCATCTTTAGCATTTTCTTTTTTAGCAGCAGTTAACATTGATGTAACTAGGGCCCCTGAGTCAGAGGAGGTTACAAAAAAAGTTAAGATTATTACAATAGCCAGCCACATGATTAGTTGTGAAAAAGGGAATTGCTCAAGAAAAATAAATAATGAGATAGCGATGTCATTATTGATTGCTGTGCTAAGAGATGCTGGTTCGATAAATTCTTGGTAGATAGCTGCATTGCCAAAGACACCCATCCATACAAAAACAATAAAAGTTGGAACAAGTACAGCACCTATTAGGAATTCCTGAATCGATCTGCCGTAAGATATTCTAGCAATAAATAATCCTACAAATGGAGACCAGGCGAACCACCAAGAATAATAATAAAGAGTCCATGCATTTTGCCAAGAAGAATCAGAATAACCTTGAGTGCTTGTTGATAAGCTCAATAATTTTTGAACATAAGAACCTAAATTTTGTACAAGCCCGTCTAAGATGTAGCTTGTTGGTCCAGCAAGAAAGATAAATGAGAGGAAAATAATGCAAAGCACTATGTTTATTTGAGACAAGATTTTAATACCCACTTTCAAACCCAGAACAACGCTTACTAACCCCATAAGAGTGATCAGGATAATAATTCCAACAGTATTAGTAAAACTGCCTTCAATAACGCCCATGTAACTAAGGCCAGAATTAATTTGATTTGCCCCAAGCCCAAGTGATGTGGCTATGCCAAATATTGTGGCAATTATTGCTATGACATCCAAAGATACTCTTCCCCATATATTTTTTGTTAAAGGACCTGAGAAAAATGAGCTTACGCGAAAGGGTAGTTTGTTGTTGTATGCAAAATATGCAAAGCACAATCCAACAACACCATAAATTGCCCAACCATGAAACCCCCAATGCAAATAGGCAAGATTCATTGATAGATTTGCTTTGTCTGAGAAAGAGGAACCTTCTTTGTGGATGATATCAGAGCTTAGATGCATGATAGGTTCAGCTACACCATAGAACAATAATCCAACACCAAGGCCAGCACTAAAAAGCATGGCTATCCAATTTACTCTTGAGAATTCTGGTTTAGCATCTGGCCCACCCAGAATAAGTGTTTTGTGTTTGCTAAATGCCAAATAAATAACAAAAATCAAAAACCCATTTGTAAGTAAGATAATTAACCAACCCAAGCTATCAGAGATTTGAGTTTGAATATCAGCAAATAACTGATCAGCCTCTTTTAGATTGGTAAGCGTTATTCCTATAAAAGCAGCTATTAAAAATATAGAGAACAGAAAGCGTTTAGGAGCTATTTTTTTAAACATTAAATTGAGTAAATTTATATTTGGTGAAATGTAATTGCCTAAGTGTAGGGCAATTTCAAAAAATTTGAAATTTTTGGTTTTTTTGAAATTTCTCTTTTTACATACTCCCTCACTGTGTTTTAGTATATCTGTTCGTGATTTGATCTTATTGCAGCGAATTTAAAGAAATTGCTAAAACGGAATTTATTCCCAGGATTTAACGCTAACCGAGTATTGATATTAGGCTCTAATGCATTAATGCATTTTATAAAATAAAGCATGTTTTTTTTATATTTACTTAAAATTTTACCTTTCATTTGTTATGGTCTAAGCATGTCTTTAAAAAACTTAAGTTTCGACTTAAGCAATAATCATCATGGAAGTGGGTTCTATGCTCCCTTTCAGCCTAGAATTCTACTTAAAAAAAATTTATCTCCAGGGGAGGAACTATGATAAATACCATAAAAAAGAGTAATATCGTCAAGAATATTCAAAAGACCTTTAGACATAAAGCGTTTGATAATTTTGGAAACAAAGTTATATCTGCAATATCTGCTTTTGCTATTATCAATGCCTCTGCATACAGCGGCCATGTAGGAGCTCAAACACAAGCAACTTTTGAGGAAGTGGTTGTCACAGCTCGTAAGAAAGAAGAGGGTTTGCAAAGCGTGCCGCTTTCTGTCAGCGCATTAGGTGAAGAAACTCTTGAAGAAAAAGGTGTCAACGTCTTTGAAGATTATTTACTGCAACTGCCTGGCGTTACAGCCGGTGGTTCAGGCCCGGGCCAGAGTACGATTTATATTAGAGGCCTTGCTTCTACGACCCCAAACTTAACAACTTCTGGTGTAGGAGGATTAGCTCCTAATGTATCTTTCTATCTTGATGAGCAGCCCCTGGCATATCCTGGAAGAAATTTAGATGTTTATGCTGCTGATGTTTCTCGTATTGAGGTTTTATCTGGACCTCAAGGAACTTTATTTGGTGCTAGTTCTCAAGCGGGTGTTGTTAGGTTAATAACTAACAAGCCAGTAATTGGTGAGTCAGCTAGCAGTTTAGAGATTGAGAGAAGAACTATGTCAGAGGGTAGCCCTGGAGATAAATTTGAATATATGACTAACATCCCACTTAGTGATACCTCAGCCCTAAGATTTGTAGCTTACAGAGACAGAAGAGGTGGATATATAGATCAAGTTGCCGGTTCTGTAGATGTAACTGACTCTGCTGCATGGAGACCTGCTGGAACTGTAAGATCTAATGGTCTAGCTGTTGCTGATTCAAGAAAAGGCTGGAGATCAGTACAGGCTGCAGAGTCTCAAAATTTAGATGCTTATCTTGCAGGTGTTAACTATGCAACAGCCAATGCAATAGTTGAGGAGAATGTAAACTCCACTCAATACGAAGGCTTTAGAGCTAGCATTAAAGCTGAGCTAAATGATAATTGGGATGCTTTAGTTTCATATACAAATCAAACCATTGAATCTGACGGTGTCTTTTTCGCTGATCCTACATTGGGCGATTTAGAAGTACAAAGGTTTTCAGATGATGATATAGAGGATGAATTTGATAACTTAAGCCTCACTCTTGAGGGCTCAATTGGTGATTTAGAAGTGATATATGCTGGGGCTTATACTGATAGAAGCTCTGATCAAAGAATTGATTACACTGATTATCTTTTTGTCGGTCAGTATATCCCTTATTACATTTGTGATTATTACGTCACATATGCAAATAGTGATCCAGATAAAATTCCCGCTCCATATACAGGCCTTCCATATGGTGATTGTGGAGCTCCTAACTTATACGTAGATTCATTGGTAGACTCTGAGGTTCAAACCCATGAACTAAGAATCAATGCTCCTGTAAGCGACACTATGTCTGTGACGGCTGGGGTATTCATGAGTGACTTAGAATTAACAGAACATAACATGTTTACTTATCCCGGATCACTGGTTAGTGATATTGGATGGGGGGCTAACTATGCCCTAACTGATACCTCAGTTTATGGCTATCAAGCTAAACTTGATTCCAAAGGTAATCTAAAATCAAAACAGTTTGCTGCAGCAGGGTGGCATTCAGGTAGAGGTCCATACTATGCACCCGTTATGTTTGTCAACGATATCAAAAGAACTGATAAGCAAAAAGGTATATTTACTGAACTTAGTATAGATATGTCTGAAACATCTGAGCTCACCTTAGGAGCTCGCTGGTATGATATTGAGGTTGACTTAGAAGGAAGTGCAAATTCTGCATTTAGCACAGGCTTTGGTGGCGGAGATCAGCAAAGATTTGGCACCAATTTATCTGCTCAATATAACAAACCTGGAGTTGTTACGGGCAATCCATTTATAGATGTTTATGATTATCCTGATAAAGCAGAGACTGACGGGGTTATTGGTAAAATAACATATTCATGGAATCCTTCTGAGGATATTATGTATTACGTTACTTGGTCAGAAGGTTTTAGACCAGGTCTTTTAAATCGTCCTGGTGGTTCCTCGACTCCGGATGGAAAATATACGGTACCGCCTATAACTGAATCAGATGAAGTTACCAATTATGAATTTGGTTGGAAAACCGTCCTCAGCGATGGCCAGCTCAAGTTCAATGGTAGTTTATTCTTTGTTGATATTGCAGGTCTGCAAACTTCAATTCTTGATCCAAGTATCACCAACCTATTTTTCTCAGATAATGCGGCTGATGCTGAAATCTTAGGTCTAGAGGGTGATTTTCAATATTATCCAAACGTGGACGGCTTAATTATTTCAGGAGCTTTTTCTCTCTTAGAAACTGAGATTACAAACACTCTAACTGCTTCTAATGATGTAGTTAAGGGTCAGGATTTAGCATTTGCTCCTGGCATGCAGGGCAATATTTCAGTTAGAAAAGAATGGGATGTGTCCGCTGGGAACATGGCGCATTTACTTGCACAGTTTACTTTTTCTGATGATAGCTACTCAGATATTATTTTGCCTAACAGAGAGCAGCAAGATAGTTACAGCTTTATCAACGTTAGAGCTGGTATCAGTAATGATATGGGTCTTTTAGAGCTATACATTGATAATCTCACTGATGAAAGAGGTGAAATAAGTAATAATTATGTATTTGATGTACCGCGGGTAACCTATATCAGACCAACTACTATTGGAATTAGGTTAAAGCGAAACTTCTAATTTAACTAGCTAGCAATAAAAAGGGAGCTATTGCTCCCTTTTTTAATTTATCAAGATAATATCTTTTCTATTTTGCTAAAATAAAAACACTCATGAGTAATAGTAATTTTGATGTAGATGATGCAACGCTTTCGGTTGATTTAAGTGAAGCAAGACAAGCTGTCAAAGAGAGCAGGTTCAAAGATGCCCTCGATTTGTTAGAAATTATTTTAGAAAGCCAACCAGATAACATAGACAGCTTATATCTTGCTGCAGTATGTTCTAGATATTTAAAAGAATTTGATAGTGCGCAACAATATATTGAGGGACTGTTGGCTCATGCCCCAGATATGGGTCGGGCCTATCAAGAGCTTGGTCATCTCAACAGAGATATGGGTAATGAAGATAAAGCAACAATGCATTATAGACAAGCCGTTGAGCTTAATCCTGCACTGCTAGCTCCGTGGCAAATTTTATATCAATATTTCAAAAAAAATAATAATCAGCTCGCAGCAGAACATGCTCTTCAAGAATTTAATAAATTGAACTCTCTTCCATCTGTATTGTTGTATATAGATCAGATTATGCATGAAGGCAGGCTGGGTATAGCAGAAAAAAAATGTAGAGCTTTCTTAAAAGAGAATCCAACTCATACATATGCAATGTCAATTTTAGCTGAGATTGCTAATCGATTAGGTTATTTTGATGACGCTGAGACTTTACTAGAGAAAGCTGTTCAATTTAAACCAAATGATGGTGAGTTACGAATGAAGTATGCAACCATACTTAGAAAAAAACAAAAATTTGCCAAAACCATTGAGCAAGTTAATATTTTATGCAATCAGTATCCAGATAATCTTAATTATCAAGCCCAAAAAGCAAGCGAAATTATGCAAAATGGTGGGCATGAAGAAGCAATTAAGATCTTAGATAATATTCTTCAAAAAAACCCATACAACTTTAGCACCTTCACTTCTAAAGGACATGCTCAAAAGACTCTTGGTCAAACAAATCAAGCTATTAAGAGCTATCAGTCAGCCTATCAAATCAAGGCTGATCATGGGGAGGCATACTTTTCACTCTCAAACTTAAAAACATATTCTTTCTCAAGCAAAGAGCTTGATGTAATGAGGCAGAATGTTGAGCGAATAGATCTGCCCTTAAGAGATAAAACTTACTTTCATTTTGCGCTTGCTCAAGCTTGTGAATCAATTGGCGAGTTCGACGAAGCTTTCTTGCATTTAGAAGCAGGCAACAAAATAAAAAATGATCAAAGTAAATATTCTATTGAAGGAATGGATGCTGAGCTTCAATCTCAAATAGATGTTTGCAATGAAGAATTTTTTACAAACCTTGGAGCTGGCGGTTATCAAACAAAAGATCCGATATTCATCTTAGGTCTCCCAAGAGCTGGTTCTACTCTAATCGAGCAAATTTTAGCATCCCATTCTATGGTTGATGGAACTCTTGAATTACCAAACATTCTTTCAACTGCGCAAAGTCTGAGAGGCGATGATATATATGGCAAGCTGGGCAATTACCCAAAGAGCATGCAATCGCTTTCGTTAGAAAAGAGGGTTTCGTTGGGTAAAAATTTTATAGATGAAACAAGAATGCATAGAAATGACGCCCCTATGTTCACAGATAAAATGCCTAATAATTTCAGGCATATTGCATTGATCCATCTCATAATGCCAAATGCAAAAATTATTGATGCAAGACGATACCCTTTGGATTGCTGTTTTAGTATGTTCAAACAACTATTTGCCCAAGGCCAAGAATTCACATATGGTTTGGCTGAAGCTGCTAGTTATTATAATAGTTATGTAAAACTCATGGATCATTGGGACAAAGTATTGCCTGGTAAAATTTTAAGAGTGAACAATGAGGATGTAATTGAGGATCTGGATGGGCAGGTTAAAAGAATGCTTGATTATCTTGAATTACCTTTTGAAGAGCAATGCATTAAATTTCACGAAACCGATAGGTCAGTGAGGACTGCTAGCTCGGAACAAGTTAGGCAACCAATTAATAAAAAAGGTATGGATAGATGGAAGCCCTATGCTAAACATTTAAAACCACTATTAGTTCATCTAGATAAAAAATTACTTAAACCAGAAGATATTGCTTTAATTAAATAATTGAAAAGAAATAACCTTATGGGAATAATTAAAGCTACTAACCTAGAAAAGCACTATCCCTGCCCAGAAAATCCCCTAGAGACTTTTGCTGCAGTTAATGGCATCTCTTTGAACATTGAATCAAAAGAAATTTTTGGTTTATTAGGTCCAAATGGGGCCGGGAAAACAACCACTCTTGAGATGATTGAGGGGCTTACAAGCATCGATAAGGGAAATGTATTAATTAATGATATTGATGTCACGCAGCAGCCTTATGCAGTCAAAAAGATTATTGGCGTTCAGCTTCAATCTAATGAGTATTTTGATAGGTTAAATTTATCTGATTTGCTATTACTTTTTGCCAGCTTGTACTCAACCTCTGTTGATCCTGCAGTCTTGCTTGCAAAAGTTAATCTAGAAAACAAAATCAATGCTCTGCCTGATGACTTGTCTGGCGGGCAAAAGCAACGATTTTCAATTGCATGCGCATTGGTCAATCATCCCAAAATTTTATTTCTTGATGAACCTACCACTGGGTTAGATCCCCAAGCCAAAAGGAATCTTTGGAATTTAGCCAAAACCCTAAATGAAGAGGGCATGACCATTGTTTTAACAACTCACAATATGGAAGAAGCAGAATACCTATGCGATCGCATTGCCATCATGGATCAGGGATCAATTATTGCCCAAGACACACCTCAACAGCTTATTTTAGATTATGCACCTGAGCCACCCGAAATACCCATGCAAGGGAATATTGAAGATGTATTCCTTGCTTTAACCGGTCATGGATTAAGAGATTAAATATGTTTACACAATCTCAACTTCATCTTGCAAAAATTTTTATCAAAATTTACTACAGAGATCGTCAGTCTTTGGCATTCAGCTTAATGTTTCCATTAATTTTTACAGGAATATTTTTATTTTCTGGGGGAGAGCCGGATCCAACAGATATAGGTTTAGTCAATCAATCACAGAATGAGCTATCAATTAAATTTGTTGAATTGGTAAAAGAAAAAGATATTTTTGCTGTTGCTGAAGGGAACGAGGTTGATCTGAGGGATCAACTTATTGCAGGTGATTTAACCGCTCTAATTATCATTCCTGAGGACTTTAATCAATCTAATACAAGCAGATTGCGCTTATTGCTTGACGCCTCTCAAGTAAGACAAGTTGATTCAATTCGAGATTCTCTAGACTCAATGCTGCTTTCGATTGAAAGAGAGTTAAGAAATACACAGCCATTGTTTAAATTAGAATTGGAGGACGTTAAAGCTCGACCCCAGCGTTACATAGATTTTTTGCTACCAGGAATCTTGGCTTACATGTTGATGAATTTATGTATTGCTGGCAGTGGATATAATCTTGTTGAATACAGAAGAAGGGGAATTTTAAAAAGACTATTTGTAACTCCTATTAGGCCAAAAGATTTTATAATTTCTATTGTTTTAGCAAGAATGTTCATTGTAATAATACAGCTGTCTGTGATTCTTGGTTTGGCTATTGGGTTGCTTAAAATTAATATTCTTGGAGGCCTTTATTCGCTGTTTGGAGTGATTGTTCTCGGTGCATTTATTTTTCTTTGCATTGGTTTTTTTCTTGGAAGTCTTGCTAAAACTCAAGAGGCCATTCGGCCCATTGCTTTGCTTTTTACACTCCCTCAATTAATTCTTTCTGGGATATTTTTTCCAATCTCATCTTTGCCAACTCTGATACAACCTATTGCACATGCGTTACCTTTAAGCGTTATTGCCTCATCAATGAGAGATATTGCAAATGATGGTGCATCATTGCTTGCAATAAACTTCAATCTCATTGGTATTTTGGCTTGGATGTTTGTTAGTTTTTTTATAGCTACCAAGTTTTTTGATTGGCAAAAAGTTGCCTCTTAGGACTGACTAAAGTAATACCATTTAATTTATTTATGTATATAATTGACAACGTTATCAAAAAGGCGAATTTATATTATGAAAAAAGAAGAACTAGTTGAAATTTTTTCTGATCTTCATCCAGAGGATACCGCTGGTCATATGATCGGTGAAATCCATCTTGCTGATGGGAGAGTTATCAAAACAGATTCGCTCAGAGTTGATATGGATGGCGGTCGAATTATTTTATCCGAGACAGACTCAGCTATGTACGATGCAAATAAGCGAAACTGGGTTCAGGAACTTATTTTTTATAAAAATAAAAAAAGAATATCTGCCTAAGCTTTTATCCTTTTTGCATTCAAAAACTTTCTTTATTTTTTTCTAATTCATATCCCATTTGAAGCAATATGGCATCTGACCAGGCCGGGCCAATTAATGAAATTCCCACAGGCAGATTATTGATTGATGCTAATGGTATTGTTAGATGAGGATAGCCAGCAATTGCAGCATAGGCACCATTTCCATAGCTCGCCTGATTAGCCATAGCAGCATCATCTCCTCCCTCATAATCTATTTGCCAAGCGGGGTTTCTTGTCAGCCCAATAAAGCTATCTAGATTATTATTTTTCAGGAGATCGTTAAATTCAATTCGAACCTTTTCAACCATCTGGAGCGCCTTCAGATATTTTTCATCCTGATCTAGGGTGGATATACTTTTCTCGAAAATTTCTTGTTCAAAGTGAGGCATAATCTTTTCAGCATTGGTTGAATTAAAATCAATTAGTGACTGAAGAGTTTTGTGTTTGCTTGATGATTTCGCTAAATAGTTTTCTAAGCCTATTCTAAATTCATATAGCAATAAGAAGTACTCATCTTCGCCTGGATATAACCTGGAATCGTCAATTTCTACTACTGTTCCTCCAAGCGCAGTGATTAACTTAGTTAGCCTTTTTAACAGTATTGCTGCCTCAGCATTGTTTTTTCCAGATTCTAGGAGCCCAAATCTTTTGCCTGATATACCTCCTTGCTTTAAATTGCTTGTAAAATCATATACAAAATCATTTGGTATCAATAAGGTTGCAGAGTCTGCTTTATCAACTCCAGCCATTGCCTGAAGAGCTTCAGCAACCACCTCTACTGATATACCCATAGGACCAGCTGTATCTTGGGTTGAAGATATTGGAATAATGCCACTTCTGCTTAGTAATCCAACAGTAGGCTTATGACCGACAATTCCATTTACAGAAGAAGGGCAGGAGATAGATCCATTGGTTTCAGTGCCAACAGCTACATCTACCAACCCACTTGCAACTGCAACAGCTGAGCCAGAGCTAGATCCGCAAGGGTTTAAGTTAACCCCATTCGGATTGCGAGTTTGCCCACCATAGCTAGACCATCCACTAACAGATTTTTCTGATCTAAAATTTGCCCATTCACTTAAATTGGTTTTTCCATTGATAAAATAATTATTTTTTTTCAATTTGGATACAACAAATGCATTTTGAGCGGGCAAATTATCAAGCATTGCTAAAGAGCCAGCAGTAGTGGGAAAGCCAACCAAGTCTATATTATCCTTTATGGCTATACTCACTTTATCATTGATACTTTCTTTAGGAATCTGAACTACATAAGCATTAAACTCATCTAACTGCGGATAGATCAATTGCGAAAGACTTGCTAAGCAAGCAAGTATGAAAGCGTTCTTTTTTTTCATCATTTCATTTTATCCTAAATTATTTTATTTATGCTGTTGACCAAGAAATCATTATTTATTGTTCGTTGATTTGGTTATTGCTCATCAGCTTTGAGATTAACAAAAAGTTTTTAAAAATTTTATATCAAAATAATATAAAGTTAATTGTCCTTGCATGAATTAGCTTGTAATAGATAAGATGAATTTATGCATTTAAACTTTGATGGTAAATTTGCCAATGAGCACGAGCTAGCAAAGCTCCTCCTCAGAGAATCCTGCTTTTTAGATAATCCGGAAATAAATTTCAAAACAGAGTCCATCATTCAATTTTGTCGAAGCAATAAAAAAAGACGAACAAAATTAGATGCTTTTATGGAGCAATATGGCCTTTCTAATTCAGAAGGGATTGCCTTAATGTGTCTAGCCGAATCCTTGATGCGCATTCCAGACAGTCAAACAAGAGATGCATTAATTAATGAAAAGCTAACCTCTGCTAAATGGTCTGAACATTTAGGTAAGGCTGAGAGTTTTTTAGTTAATTCAGCAACCTGGGGCCTCACTTTTTCCAAAGAATTTCTTCAAGCTTCTACTCGTGCTAGCAATAATTGGTTAATTGCTCTTGGAAAAAACATTGGTGAATCTTCTATTAGAGAGGCAGTGCAGGTAGCCATGCAAGTTTTGAGCAAAGAGTTTGTTTGCGCAGAAAGCATTGGTGAGTTAAATGATTCATCCTGGTTGAAAGGCCATCCATGTTCTTTTGACATGCTTGGAGAGGCTTCTCGCAATGAGGAGCAATCAATTCAGTATTTTGAATCTTATATGGAGTCAATTCACTCTATCTCAAAAATAAATCTTGCTAAAGGCTTAAATAATGGAATTTCCATTAAGTTGTCTGCACTTTACTCTAAATATGATGCTCTGCATGTTAGCAATGTAAATCAATTTTTACTTCCAAGGCTTAAAGATCTCATTGTTGATGCTGCAAAAAAGGATGTGGCTGTAACGATTGATGCAGAGGAGCAAGATCGACTTTCATTAAGCCTAGATCTTTTTAAAAACCTTGCTTTAGATCCTATTATTAAAGCATGGCCAGGCCTCGGACTTGCAGTTCAGGCTTATGGCAAACGATCACTTGCTGTCATTGATTGGCTTGATAACTTATCTCATGAAAGAGAAAAAATGCATGTTCGGCTTGTAAAAGGAGCCTACTGGGATTATGAAATTAAAAATGCTCAAGTAAAAGGCCTGAAAGACTACCCTGTTTTTACCAATAAGCAATTGACTGATCTTAATTATCTTGTAACAGCTAAGAGACTTATGGAATGTGATAAATTAAAGTCCAGTTTTGCTACTCACAATGCTCATTCAATTGCTTCAGTTATGAGTTTGAGTAAATCAAGCAAAAATAAAATAGAATTTCAGAGATTGTTTGGAATGGGAGAATTGCTTTACTCCGCTTGTCATTCAACCTATGAGAGATTCCCAGACACAACTATTTATTGCCCGGTAGGTAGCCACAAAGAATTGTTACCTTACTTGGTTCGTAGACTGCTTGAGAATGGTGCTAACAGCTCATTTATCAATAAGTATTTAAATACCAACATACCAGTGAAGGATCTAGCTCAGAATCCAGCAGATATGATCAAAGAGAAAATAGACCATTTAGATCTATCAAATATAGAGCTGCCAAGAAACTTATATCTACCTCGAATTAATTCACAAGGATTCGATTTAAATGAGCAACATTGCCTTAAGGAGCTTATGGAGGAGGTTAATCAATTTTCTGAATTAAGTTTTCAAGCTTATTCCAAATCAACATCTGACCCCATTAAAAACACTCCTCTTGAGATTATTTCTAAGTGCTCCAAACAAGTAATTGGAACACTGGAGACCTGCAATCTAGAATCCATAAATCAATTGAAAATTAATTCATCAAATAAATGGTTAGATTATTCGGTAGAGTCGAGGTTTGAGATTCTAAATGCTGTTGCCGATTTACTTGAAGAACAGCGACCTAAATTTATCTATTTGTTGATGCATGAAGCTGGTAAGACCCTTGAGGATTCAATAGATGAAATTAGGGAGGCGGTTGATTTTCTTCGCTATTACGCGCAACGTGCTACTGATTTAAAACCCAGCTCCCAAAGAGGTCCTGCTGGTGAGGACAATATTTTGGAATATGGCCCAAAAGGGACTGTTTTATGCGTCAGCCCATGGAATTTTCCACTTGCAATCACAGTTGGGCAAATTGCAGCAGCCTTGGCTGCTGGGAATACAGTTATTTCTAAGCCTTCGGAGCATACACCTATAATAGCTTTTGAAGCCATTACTTTGTTTTTAGATCAGGGCTTACCAGAAGATGCCATTCATTTATTTCTTGGCAAGGGTGATATTGCTCAGGCTATTATTTCAAATCAGTCAATAGATTTGGTGGCGTTTACCGGCTCTTTAAAAACTGCAAAGAAGATTCACCAAAGCTTATCCTTAAAAGCTGGAAAGATAATTCCATTGATTGCTGAGACTGGTGGTTTGAATGCCATGATTGTAGATTCAAGCGCATTATTAGAGAGAGCTTGTGATGATATTGTCCGCTCAGCATTCAATTCAGCAGGTCAAAGATGTTCAGCTTTAAGACTGCTATTAATTCATGAAGAAATCTATCCACAACTAATATCCATGCTAAAAGGAGCCATGAACGATCTTACCATTGGCGCTCCCTGTGATTTAAATGTAGATGTAGGACCAATTATCAACTTTCAATCTTTAAATAAGCTTGAAAATTATCTAGATAAGATGAAATCCAATGGTCATAATATCTTTCAGGCATCAAAAAAGAGCATTCTTCAAGATGGATGTTTGCTTTTGCCAACATTGATTGAGCTTGAATTAAGCAGTATGTCTGATGAAGAGCAGTTTGGGCCTATATTGCATGTAGTTTCCTTTTCTGAAGATACCCTTGTTGATTCTTTAAAAGAAATTGATGCAAAAGGGTTTGCTTTGACTTTTGGTATTCATACCAGAATTGATTCCAGGGCTTTGGATGTTGCAAAACATACTTCTAGTGGAAATATTTATATCAACCGAGATATTGTTGGCGCCGTGGTTGAAACTCAGCCTTTTGGAGGAAAAAATCTCTCAGGCTCAGGTTTTAAGGCTGGAGGTCCAAACTATTTACTGCAATTTATGGATGAGAGAGTTGTGACAGTAAATACGGTGGCTATTGGCGGAAATATCGACCTTATTAATTTAGATCAAGATGAATAATAATCTTGTTAGTTTGTTACATGAGGTGTTACAAAGCTTATAGCTACAAGGTTTTTTAAAAAAATACCGTTTTAATTAGCAAAAACAAAAAAATTGGTGTATAAAACAGCCTAAATATATTTATATATCTATTCTTAGGGAGATAATAATGTTAAACAAAGCTATTTGGGCAGCTTCAAGGCTATCCTTAACAACAATAATCGCTGTAAGCACAATGCTTTCTGTCGGTTCATTTGCACAAGACAACGAATACGTAGAAGAAGTTGTAAGCATTGGTACTCGTGGTAAACCTAGATCAGTATCTAGTTCGCCAGTTCCTGTCGATGTTTTAAGTGCTGAAGACATAAGTAAAACTGGTACAGATGATTTGCTTATGCAGCTTCAAGGAAGCGTTCCATCATTAAACGTTCATTTACAACCAATCAGCGATGCTGCAAGTATGATTAGACCTGCAAATTTAAGAGGTCTTTCATCTGACGCAACTTTAGTTACAGTTAATGGTAAAAGGCGCCATCATGCCTCGGTTATTGCCTTCCAAGGTGGTGGCGTAAATGATGGTTCTCAGGGCGCTGATATTTCAGTTATCCCTGCTATTGCTCTAAAAAGGGTTGAGGTTTTGAGAGACGGAGCATCAGCTCAGTATGGTTCAGATGCTATTGCTGGAGTTTTAAATTTTGTGCTTGATGACATTTCAGAGGGCGGCAGTCTTTCATACAAAATGGGCGAATATACTGAAGGTGATGGCGAAACAACAACCATAGCTGGAAAGTATGGTATGCCTTTAGGCCAGGATGGCTTTGTAACAACAAGTTTTCAAATTAGACAAGCAGATGACACTTCAAGAAGTGAAATGCGTCCTGACGTTGAAAAGCTAATTGCAGCTGGTAACACAGATGTTGAAAGAATTGCTCAAATATGGGGAGCACCTAAAGTTGACGATGATGTTACATTCTTCATGAATGCAGGCGTCACTAACAGTGATGGCTCAGAATCATACATGTTTGGTAATTATTCTGAGAGAGATGTAGATGGAGGTTTTTATTTCCGTAATCCAGATGATAGAGAGAGTGTTTTTACTAATGGTCCAGGTACTTTAAGGCTTGTCGGTGATGTAGATGGAACTTGTCAATATGGTGCAGGCTACTCAGGAAATGTAGACCCTGCAGACTATGCTACTAGGGATTTAATAATGGCTGATCCAAGTTGCTTTATTATGAATGAAATTGCTCCTGGAGGTTATACACCAAGGTTCACTGGAAACATAACAGATACCTCTTTAACTATAGGAAGAAGAGGCGATATTTTAGATGGTTTCTTAAATGGTTATTCATTTGATGTAAGTGGGACAGTAGGCAGAAACGAAGCTGATTTTGGATTAAACAATACAGTAAACCCATCAATGGGGCCAGATACACCTCGTAACTTTTACACTGGTTCATATATTGAACTTGAAAAGACATTTAATTTTGATTTATCAAAACAGGTTGATTCAGTGTCAATTGCATATGGTTTAGAGTGGAGAGAAGAAACTTTTGAAGTTATTTCTGGTGAAGAGGCTTCTTGGAAGGCTGGTAAATATGCACTTCAAGGCTTTAACGTTGGATCGCATGGATTTGCAGGTTTCTCCCCTGATTCTCAAGGCGCTTTCACCCGAAGAAGTTATGGTGTTTATCTAGATCTTGAAAATCAAGTCAGTGACCAGTTATTACTTGGCGGTGCTTTTAGATATGAGGATTACTCTTCATTTGGTGATACCAACGATTTTAAACTTAATGCAAGATATCAATTAAATGATAATGTAGCTTTAAGAGGCTCTTCAAGCACAGGTTTTAGAGCCCCAACTCAAGGGCAAGTTAATGTTGTAAACACTCAGACAACTCTTGTTGATGGCTCTTTGACACAGGCGCAAACGTTGCCTGGTTTTAAACTTGGTCTTGGTCAGCTCTCTCCAGAAGAGGCTACAAACACATCTTTTGGTATTGTTTATGATAATGGAGATATATCAGTTACAGCTGATTTCTTCACCATCGAACTAGAGGACAGGGTGGCTCTTACAAGTAATGCCGCTCCAACACCTGCGCAGGTTATCGCTATGGCAGAAGCAGGCATTCCAAACCCAGAATTGCTCGGCCAAGTAAATTACTTTGCAAATGATTTTGATACCGAAACAACTGGTTACGATATAGTTGCAGTTTATTCTACTCAATTATTTGGTGCGGAAACTGATATTAGTGCGGCCTGGAATCATACAGAAACTGAAGTTACTAATGCAGGTAACTTTACAGGTGATTCGAAGATTAAACGTCTTGAAGAAGGTTTGCCTGAAGATAGGATGACTATCACCTTAGCACAAACATGGAGTGATAAAGTGTCATCATTTGTTAGAGCAAATATGTATGGAGAGTACTATGCAGTCCATGTTGATTATTTTGGCAACACTGCTGATTCAGAATGGACTATTGATGCATCAGTTAGTGTAGATCTAACTGATAGTTTCTATGTTCAAGCTGGTGTTCAGAACTTATTTGATACAGAAGCTATGAAAGTAGCTGGTTCTCCTGGGGCTGCAAGTGTTGGTCTTAGCAGAAGTAATTGGGGTGGCATCTACTATGAAACTTCACCTTACGGAATTGAAGGAGCTTTCTGGTACTTAAAAGCTGGATACAATTTCTAAAATAAGTCTCGAGATTTAAAAAGGGTGCTTTAAGCACCCTTTTTTTTGTTAAAAAATTATTCTTCAGATATTAAAGCTATGAGGTAGAGACCCATTGAGACCGCTGGACCAATTCCAAATGCAAAGATTATTGTTGCAAGTCCAATTGTTCCTCCAAGCGCATAACCTATGGAAATAACAGTTATTTCTAAAAAAACTCTTACCCATGCTATCGGAAGATTGGTTACTTTTTGACAGCCTGTCATTAATCCATCTCTGGGACCTGGCCCCAAGTTTGCAATTAAGTAAATCCCACTTGCAATACCAACCATTAATGTGCCTCCAATGGCTTGAATTATTTGTATTGGATAGGTTTCTGGATGAGGAAGATAGGGCAAGGACCATTCAATTACCGCTGCAATAATAATTACATTTAATATTGTTCCAACTCCAACCTGTTGCTTTAGAGGAATCCACAATAAAAGCACTCCAAGACTTATTAAAAAAGTAAGAGCGCCAATACTTAGCCCAGTTGTTACTGAAAGACCTTCAGCCAAAACCGTCCAAGGGCTCATCCCGACTGATGCGGTAATAATGAGAGACTCACCTAGCCCAAATAAAAATAAGCCAAAACATAGCATGACTAATGTCAGAGATTTGGGTGAAAAGTTTAATGGTTTTTCTGAGCTCCAATTGGTGGTCGGAACAGATCTTATCGAAAATATTTTCATAACCACGCTAAGTTAAATTTTGGATTCTATAGTTTATGTTAAGGGATCAGAAAATACTCATTTATTCTAATAAATAAATCAGCCTCTTAAGAATTCAAATATAATCTAAATAATGAAGCAAAATGATATTTCTCGAATTATAGAGATGGCATGGGAGGATAGAACTCCCTTTGATGCCATTGAAATCCAGTTTGGGCTAAATGAGCAAGCAGTCAAGGAATTGATGAGAGCCAATTTAAAATCTTCTTCATATCAATCATGGCGAAAAAGAGTTTCTGGAAGATCAACAAAACATTTAGCCAAAAGAAGTTTCAAGATAGGTCGGCATAAATCACACGATCAAAATAAAATTTAATTTTTACTTTCTAATTTTTAACGGTTAGTATAATTTTAGTAACTTTTAAGGAGTCATCAATGAAACAAATTCTTTTATCAATAATTTTTATTTGCACACTTTCAATTCAGGCTGGTCATCATGAGAAAGCTGATGATGCCAAATCAGTGGTTAAGCAAGCCTATGCAACATTTGCTTCTGGTGATACCGAAGCTTGGGCAGCATTACATGCAGATGATTTAATTTTTACAGTTTTTGGAGATATTCCAACGAGTGGCAGACATGTTGGCCCAAGCGCTGTTATCAAAAACGTCTTTGAGCCAATTGCAGCTCATTGGCCAAATTTTAATATTCAACACAAAGCAATTTACTCAGATGGAAACATGGTTTTTGTTCACTCTGATATGACGGCAGATGGTCTTGATACCGAGACATTACATATGTTTAGAGTGGAGGGGGGAATAATTCAAAGCTTTACAGCATTTGATGATACCGGTTCAATGGCTGCAGCGGTTGTAAAATAAGATGCAATCTCAAATAAAAAATATTGCAGTAGTTTTAATTTTTATCTTTAGTATTCATATTTCCAGCATGCATCATGAAGAAGCCAAAGTCGCAGCACAGGGGATGGTCTCCTCTGAGGTCTTTGATCTTGCTGGAGAGCTGGACTTGCATGTAGAGAAATATGAGTCTTGCGGAGCAGCTACTGGAGCAAAACATTTTCATCCATATGGCACTTTGGTTTATGTTCTAGATGGAGAAACCTCCAGCATCGCTTCAGGCTCTTATGAGCCAATCACTAAAGATAATTACTGGTTTGAAAAATCTAACTGGGTTCATGGTGGTGAAGATCCTAATGCTCCAGCCGTGTCGGCTGATCAATGTTCAAAAATGCTCATCATTCGAGTTGCTAAAAAGGGTGAGTCACCGACAGTGTTTGTTGATTAATATTTAGTTTAGGCTTGCATTAATTTTTGCAAGCTTTGCTGAACCTGGGCATAGCTCATTATCGGTAAATTGATTTAGGGGCTTATTGGTAATATTTAATATCTCTGCATGATCCTTCACTTCAGGGTTGATGTATAAAAGCCCTGTCAAGACTTTGCCATCTTTTTCAGCTTCATTTAAACATTGCACTGCAAGACCTTTGTCTAGCGGATTATATTTCTTAGAGAGCTTCTCGAGAGTTAACAATGCGCCATCATGCAAAGGCACATCAATTTTAGTTCCTTCTTTATAGTTTGTTTTAATTTCCCGCCCTATTGGAACAAAATCAAGACTGGAAACGGACTCATTATGCTCTCTAATATGATCATAGCTTTTGGTTGATCCGGCATGGTTGTTAAATGTTACGCATGGTGAAATGATATCTATCAATGCGAATCCCTTGAATTTCATCGCTGCTTTCAAAAGGGGAACTAGTTGATCTTTATCACCAGAAAAACTTCTTCCCACAAACCCTGCCCCGAGTTGAATTGCCATTGCAGCGAGATCAATAGGAGCAAATAGATTCTCTTCGCCATACTTACTTTTGGAGCCCTGATCATTGGTTGCAGAAAACTGACCCTTAGTTAGGCCATAAGTCCCATTATTTTCTACGATATAAGTTATATTGAGCTGCCTTCTAGCTGCATGCATAAATTGCCCAATCCCTATGCCTGCTGTATCCCCATCTCCTGATACACCCAAATAAAGCAAATCTTGATTTCCAAGATTGGCACCAGTAGCAACCGATGGCATTCTTCCATGAACAGAATTGAAACCATGCGCTTGATTTAGAAAATAAGAAGGCGATTTTGATGAGCAACCAATACCAGAAAGTTTTGCAATTTGATCAGAGGAAAGGCTTAAATCATAACAAGCCTCTATCACAGCCGCGCTAATTGAATCATGACCACATCCTGCACATAAAGTTGATATGGTTCCCTCGTAGTCCCGTCTGGTTAATCCAAGATCATTTCTTTCAAGGTTTGGGTGATGATTAACTGGCTTAACAATATAGGTCATTTTAAATCCTCAGCAGTTTTAGAAATCTTTTTATCTGAAAGCACATCAATAATTGAATTAGATATAAATTTTGCAGTAATAGGGGCGCCATCAAAACATAAAACTGACATCAATTTATTTGGATTAATATTCCCTTCTGCCATGACAAGGGTTTTCATTTGAGCATCTCTATTTTGCTCTACAATAAAAATTGATTCATGTTGATCAATAAAATCCCATACATCAGTATTAAATGGGAATGCTCTAATTCTCATAGCATCAATTGGAAAACCTAAAGAAGTAAGATCATCTAAAGATTCCTGCATTACCGCTTCAGTGCTGCCAAAGTAAATGATTCCATTTGCGCTTGCATTAGTGTCTTGCTTAAAAATAGGGTTGGGAAGGAATTTATGAGCACCTTCAAACTTCTTAAGAATCCTGGACATATTTCTTGCATTTACTACACCATCCTCTATGTATCGCGCATATTCATCATGCGAACTGCCTCTAGTAAAATAGGCTCCTTTTTCCGGATGAGTTCCTGGAAGTGTCCTAAATGGAATTCCATCCCCATCAACATCAAGATATCTACCCCAAGACTCCATAGTATCAAGATCATTTTTAGACAGAACTTTACCTCTATCAAAAGTTCTTGTATCGTCCCATTCAAATTCTGGACATGTCCAATCATTCATGCCTATATCAAGGTCTGACAGGACAAAAACAGGAGTTTGAAGCCTATCTGCTATATCAAATGAATCAGCTGCAAACTCAAAACATTCTTTTGGATCAGCAGGAATTAGCATCACATGTTTAGTATCTCCATGAGATGCATAAGCACATGACAGAATATCTGATTGCTGAGTTCTGGTCGGCATTCCGGTAGAAGGTCCACCTCGCTGGATATTAAAAAGCACTACAGGTATTTCTGCAAAATAAGCCAAACCAACAAATTCGGTCATTAAAGAGATTCCTGGCCCACTAGTTGCTGTAAAAGCTCTAGCACCATTCCAGTTTGCTCCAATTGCCATACCAATGGATGCAAGCTCATCCTCAGCTTGAACAAAGGCAAAGTTATTTTTTCCTGTTTCCTCATCAACCCTATATTGATCACAATATTTTTTATAAGATTCAGCCAGTGATGTTGAGGGTGTAATAGGGTACCAGGCGCAAACTGTTGCCCCGCCATATACGCATCCTAATCCCGCAGCATTATTACCATTAGTTAGAATCATCCCATCAGTTAGATTTGTATCCTGAACTTTGATGCTACATGAATCCGTTAAGTTTTTTTCCGCATAATTAAAACCTATCTCTAATGCTTGGATATTTGGAGAGATGAGTTTTTCTTTCCCTTTAAATTGCTCCTCAATCAATTTGATAAAAACTTGCTTATTGATATTCATCAAGTAACTAAGCGCACCAACATATACCAGGTTCTTAAATAGAAGTCTCGTCTTGGGATTTGGAAATGTATCAACAACCAAAGATGTTAAGGGTATCTCAAGTATGTTGATATCTTCCCTATGGAATTCTCTTTTCCAGGATGAGTCATACAAAAGGTAACCATTAGAATTAATCTCTGCAACATCTTGCTGATAGGATTGTGGATTCATTGCCACCATAAAATCAATTCCAGCTTTACGACCAAGATACCCTTTTGCGCTAGCTCTAATTTCAAACCAAGTGGGAAGACCCTGAATATTAGACGGAAAAATATTTTTTGGACTTACCGGGATGCCAGATCGAAAAATTCCTTTTGCAAACATTTGATTTGCGCTTGCTGAGCCGGAGCCATTCACATTTGCAAATTTAATAACAAATTCATTCACTGAGGAAATTTTGCTCATGAATAAACCTTCGCCTCTTCATATAAAAAGGTTTGCATATCCCATGCACCAGTAGGGCACCTTTCTGCACAAAGTCCACAATGTAAGCAGACATCTTCGTCTTTAATCATGGTTCTCTTGGTTGGAAGGATTTTTGAGATTAATAAATCTTGCTCAATATTTAAGGCGGGAATTCTTGTGTTTTGCCTAACTTCGTCCTCGGGCCCATTAAACATAAAATTTATGCAATCAGTGGGGCAAATATCAACACAAGCATCACATTCGATGCATAAACCTTCAGAAAATATAGTTTGCACATCACAGTTCAAGCATCGTTGAGCTTCTTCCATGGCAAGTTGAGTATCAAAGCCTTTTTCAACCTCAATTTTTAAGCTTTTTAAAGCAACATTTTGATCTGTTTTAGGCACTAGAAATCTTTTGGCTTGGGATATGTCATTATCGTATGACCATTCATGTAAACCCATTTTTTGACTAACTAAATTACTTCCAGGTTCTGGCCTATCATTGATATCCTCATTTTGGCAAAACTTATGAATAGAGATTGCTGCCTGATGACCATGCGCTGCTGCCCAAATAATATTTTCAGGACCCCATGCAGCATCACCACCAAAGAAAACTTTAGGGTGTGTTGATTGAAATGTTATAGAATCAACAACTGGCATATCCCATTCTCCAAATTCAAGGCCTATATCTCGCTCTATCCATTCAAAAGAATTATCTTGTCCAATTGCAACTAAAACATCATCACATTCTATGATTACAGGTTCATCATTGGTTGGCACAAGAGATCGATTGCCCTCATCATCAAATACTGCCTCGACTTTCTCAAATTCCATTCCATACAATTTTCCATCTTTGTGAAGAAATTTCTTTGGTACATGATTCTCAAGGATTGGGATATTCTCCTCCATTGCATCCTCAATCTCCCACTCAGAGGCTTTCATTTGCGAGAAGGGACTTCTGACAACCACTTTCACATTTTCAGCGCCTAATCTTAGGGATGATCTACAACAATCCATTGCCGTGTTTCCGCCTCCCAAAACAATAACTTTTTTCCCAATAGAATCAATATGCTCAAAGGCAATGCTTGTTAAAAAATCTATGCCTATATGAATATTAGCTTCGGCATCTTTGCGCCCCTCAATATTTAGATCTTTTCCTTTGGGAGCTCCAGTTCCAATAAAAACCGCATCAAAATCTTCTTTTAAAAAATTCTTAAGGCTGGTGATTTCAGAATTGAATTTTGTTTTTAATCCCATATTAAGAATTTGATCAACCTCGGCATCCAAAACTTCCTCTGGAAGTCTGAAAGATGGGATATTAGTACGCATTAAACCTCCAGCCTGAGGATCTTTTTCAAAGAGCGTGCACTCGTATCCCATCACTATAAGATCTCTTGCAACAGTTAATGAAGCAGGTCCACCACCTATAAGCGCAACTTTTTTACCATTAGTTTTTTCAGGAGCTTTGGGTAACAAATTAGTAACATCATCTTTGAAATCAGCAGCAACTCTCTTTAACCTACATATGGCAACAGGTTTTTCATGAGTTCTTGTTCGTCTGCAGGCAGGCTCACATGGTCTATCGCATGTACGCCCAAGGATTCCAGGGAAAACATTTGACTCCCAATTAATCATATATGCTTCTGTATATTCATTTTGAGATATTTTTCTAATATATTCTGGGACTGGTGTATGAGCAGGGCATGCATACTGACAATCTACAACCTTATGATAATACTGAGGGTCGGAAGTATCAGTTACTGGCATAAAAGTTTTAACAGCACCTTTTCCATTGGAGTTTTTTAAACTTGCTTTGGCTGCAAATATTTGAGATTTAAAATCTTCGACAACAGCATCTCTGAGCTTTTGAGCTTCGGATAATTCATGAGTATGTAGCGAGGTTCTAAGATCGAAACCTAATTCTTTTCGAAGATCCTTGGGAACTGCAACTTTTACCCAATAGGTGTTATGCCTTTTAAATAAGTATTTTGTATCCATATAATTTGGCTCCCCTCCAAATTAGCTATAAGGTACAGGAAAAATCCTTTTCTTATGGGAATCACTAATTTCACCTTAAACATATAATTAGCAATATGCAACTTATTATTTAAGTGTTTTTTTTACCTTTAAGTCAGAAAATTTATATACTATAAAATCCAGTACAAATTTTTTCTCTAACAAGAATGTCATTTTCAAATATTTCCAAAATCTTTTGTTTTTTTGCTTTAATTTGCCTAAGCGCTTGTCAAACAAAATCATTAAGCCCATTCGAAGAAGCAAAAAATCCATATGCTCATCTTGGTGTTGAGGGGTACATGGGAGCAGCGATGACTTCTTGTTT
>Ga0213863_10000183_pt1 | contig 49095 bp, 39 predicted proteins | sample PICome_8_FD_160128 | JGI IMG/M metagenome (GOLD analysis project Ga0213863, IMG submission 160128) | Coastal seawater microbial communities near Pivers Island, North Carolina, United States - PICO497 | ecosystem: Environmental > Aquatic > Marine > Coastal | place: USA: North Carolina... | reverse complement strand
CCAGTGCTGCATATCGGCTTGCCGGATAAATTTATCGATCATGGCAAACACAGTGAACAGCTCAGCGCGACCGGGCTGGATACTCCGGGCATATTGCACAGCATTGAACAGCGGCTCAATCTTTTGCAGCTGCCCCATCAAGCTAACCAATAAAAACACCAAAATGAGGCCACAAGATGAAATTCTATGATTGCGCCACCGCCCCTAGCCCTCGAAGGGTACGAATATTCCTAGCTGAAAAAGGCATTAATATTGAAACCATTCAGGTTGATTTGATGAGTGGCGAGCAGTTCTCTGATGCCTTCAAGGCCATCAACCCCTTATCCGAAGTCCCATTGCTTGAATTGGATGATGGCACCACTATTAGCCAGGCAACTGCTATCTGTCAGTATCTGGAGGAAATTTATCCGGATAACCCGTTGCATGGCCGCACCCCACTTGAGCGCGCTCTGGTGGAATCATCCAACCAGCAGCTGTATATGAATGGCTTTGCAGCTGGCGCTGAGGCATTGAGAAACTCTAGCCCGGGGTTTAAAAATCGAGCCATGACTGGGCCACATAATTACAGCCAAATTCCTGAGCTAGCCGAGCGCGGCTTGCAGCGGCTGGATAATTTGTTTAATGATCTGGATGCTCATCTGGCCAATAGCGAGTTTATTGTCGGCGACTATTATTCCGTGGCCGACATCTCTGCTCTGACCATTGTCGATTTTGCCAAATGGGTAAAGAAGTCTATTCCTGAAGGCTGCTCAAACCTTCAGCGCTGGTACGATCAGGTAAATGATCGTCCCAGCGCCAAAGCCTGACGTTATTAGTTACTCGTCAGGGCAAAGCTATTAGGTGCAGCGGTGACCGTCTGGCCATCGCTGTAACTCACGCTCAATGGTTGATCAGTAAAGTTGTACACCACATAGTTAGTCACACCATCTTTCTCAAAGGCTAGTGCCGCTGGATGATCAGCGGTCAATGCACCTGTACCTGTCTGCAACTGCCCCAGCGCACTAAAGGTGTGGATCCAGTGGTAGGTATGAGCCTTAGTTTCACCAGCTTCCGGGATGTAACTGGCAGCACTGTTGTAGTCAGCAATTGCCGCATCGGCATCCACCATGGCCCACAGATTCCACCAGAGATCACGCCATTGGTCGGCGACTAAGCCTGAAGGCTTGCCATTGGACGATTGACTCAAACCCAATGCAACATAGTCTTCCATATAGTCGGCGTACTGACTTACATGCAAAATCAACGGGCTTGAGGGTAGACCCTGAATACCCAAAATATGCGCGTAAGCAGCACTGAACCAGGTGGAGAACACAGCGCCGTCACCCCAGATAATTGAGGTGGTTATTTTGCCGTAGCCCGCGGGGAAGTTATCGGCGTCTGCACTGACATTGTTATAGCCGTCGATATTGTTCCAGTACTCCCAGTAGGTCGACGAGGTAGATGCATGCAGATACATGCCTTTTTCTACCAGCGCGTCGTTGCCTGTAGTTAGGCCGTACAAGATAATTGCGCCGTAGGCGGTTGCCGCTTCGGACGTCGATTCGTTGTTGTTACCGCGAGTAAAGTTGACTCGGCCATCGGCCCAGGAGAAGCCATTAGCGGGGTCAAAATTACGCATTGATGGGAACATCTCATCATCGTCATCGGCAGCATAGTCGCGAATCAGTAGCTCGATCATTGGACCGTATTGATCATCGCCACACCAGGCGATATCTACACGACAAATTTCTGACGCTGCACGGACAAAGTAACCGTAGTGGAAATGGTGATCTGCCAAACGCTGATGAGAACCGAAGGATTCCTCAAAGCCTAGCAGCGTATTCCACTCTGAGTCGTAGGCGAAATACTTATTGGTGTCGATAGCGCCGGTGGTATTGGCCGTAAACCAATCTGCCAGCTCGACTTTTAGCCAATCGATCAGCTGAGTCTGGGCTGCGTCCATACCAATAGAGTCTGCAATAGCCGCCAGCTCTGCTACCTTGCCGTAGTTCTTGCCCGCCCAATAGGTATCGGTGCGATCATTCCAAACCTCTGGCCCCTGGTCGATAAACTGAGTTACCAAATTTTCCAGCGTAGCCTGGTCAAAGGTGCCATCTATAGAGGGCATTGTAGGTAACACACCAACAAACGGCATGTCGTAGCTAAAGCTGTCTGTCTGGCCGAACTTGATCATGCCGCGGGCGCTGCGAACCTTGTAACTGGAGGTCTGCTGGGAAGAGTTCTTCCAGTGCAATGGGTGCATGCCAACAATGGTTGGTGTTGTAGCACCCTGAGCGTCCATGTAGGAATGGCTCACGGTGACCGTATTGCTATTGCGATCGACGCTGTAGTCAATGTCTACCTTGGCCACCACGTTGCGCGCCTGGGCTTCGAAGTAACTAATCATTGAACTGTCTGCATTGCCAGCACCAGTGGCTGGAAGGTACGTCAGTGTCAATTCTTTAGTGGCATTGGTCACAGTAATTGAGTTACCGCTGATATTAGAGAAGCTAGTATCACCCTCACCGGTCACCAGGAAGTTATTCAGGTTGCCCGCAACACTGGTCCATATGCCCAAGCTATTACCCTGGTTGTGGAATGTGCCCTTCTCACCGCTGTCTGCCCGCAAGGTGCGTAACACCAGGTCACCTTCGTAGGCTTTAAAGTAGATATAAGGCGATCCATGAACAAAGGTCGCTTCCATAACATCTGTATTACCTGACTTCCACATCACAGTAACCGAACCATCACTGTAGTCTTTCAGGTAAGCATTTAAGTTGGAATACGCCGTGTTACCCACAGCCATACCATCAAAAACTTCGGTAAACGGATCAGGGATCGGGTACATAAATCCGTCGGTATAATTACCCAAACCAGCCGGGATGCTCAGCACTCGAACACCTTTTTCGGTCACCCGCGCCATAAAGGGGTCTGGAGTGATGTAAGCGGCCTGATTAGCATTACCCGTCTGCATTTCACCTAGGAACGGAATGGATCCCCACCATTTGTGGGTCGGGGTTGGCTTGTCCAGAGCCGGGCCAGTCAACTGAGGAGACATGGCCGTTGGCGTACCTGATGGTATTCCAGTATCTGTGTTACAGGCGGCAATGCCAGGTTCCACGACGCCAGCATTGTAAATCCAGTTGCCATAGTCATAAACACAGCGATAGCTATTTGGGTTTATGCCATCGGCAACACTACCTGCGCCATAGGCAGTAATAGAGAAAGAGCTGGGGTTATCTGGATCTATGGGCCCAGTTCCAGAAACGGGCGGCGTAGCGCCATCCGCGATGCCAGAAAAGCGCACATTATCCATCTGATAGACAACGCCTGGGCTAGTGCCATAGGCAGGGAAAAATACCAGTGGCGCTGTAACGCTATTGAGATTGAGCCCGCCGCTTGCAGTCAGGGTCGACATTGGAATGCTAATAGCTTCCCAATCGCCAGTGGCAGCAATCTGAGAGACTGCCAGTTCTCCACTGGTACTATCTTGATTAGTTTCCAACTTGATATAGAAGCCGCTCGACAGGCCATTGGCCCCGGCATTGAGCACTTTAATATCAAATTCCAACTGCCCTGCACTGTAGTCACTGAGGTTAACCGCTGGGCCTGGGCCCACAACAATACCTGCATGACCGGCATTAGAGGTGTAGCTGACCTGAAGAACATCACCTTTTTCTGCGTCAGAGACAACTTCCCAGTCGATGCTGTTACAGCTCTCGGTGCCTGCCTGTTCATCCGTGCAATCACCGTAGCCATTTGCTTCATCAAAGGCCGAGAAATTGAGATCGCCACCCCAGATATCGGCAACCACACCATCAATCATAATTGGGGTATCACCTTCGCTCATACCCGGGTCGACCGGTGTATCGATAATCTGAATCGCCGCCACCATGGACGGGTGGGTCCAGCAGTAATAGCTAACACTGGTGCCAGCATAGTCTGCAGGAATGCTAATAATCAGCGACTGTCCAAGCTGAATTGAGCCAATACCATTAATCTGTCTTTCAGATGAGGTACTGCTCATAAACAGATCATTGAGGCCAACTTGCCAGTCCGAGCCAATATTGAACGGATGGCCATCATCCACACGAACAAACTGGTAGGTCTTACCACGCTCGAGCGCTAATGTCTCTGGGGCGCCCCCTTCCGTGCTGCTAAATAGATAATATGGTGCTGCAAATGGATCGCTGTTCAGGCTCACATAGACAGTTTGAACCGCATCATCAGTGTCTGCATTGTCACCAATGCCGTCGCCATCGATATCTGCACTCTCACTGGCATCCAAGGGAAACAGGTCAGCGCTATCAGGCACATTGTCGCCATCATCATCGGTATCTGCATTGTTGCCAATCTGGTCGCCGTCGGTGTCTACGGATTCAGTGCTATCAAGAGGGAAGGCGTCGAGGTTATCGGCCACATTGTCGCCATCGTCATCGCTGTCCAAAAGATTCACTATGCCGTCATTATCTGTGTCCACCTGAGAGGTGAAAATTTCACTATTAGAAAACAGAGAGACAAGGCTAGTGTCGGCAACAAAGTCCACCAGGCTGGTAACACCTTCAACCAGATCGGTGACCGAGGCCAACAAGTCCGTCTGCGTGGTCTGCACAAAGTCTGTGGCCGCCGCAGAGGTGGGATCAACCCCATCTCCCGCTAACAGCTCATTTATCTCAGCGACATTGTCTGCCACGGCGGCAACCATGAGCACTGATACTTCATTGTTAAGCGTATCACTTAGCACGTCGACCAACTGGCTGCTGGACTCCAAATCAATCCCGCCGGTGGTACCGATTTCTGTGACAATAGCCTGTGCCGTGGCCTGAGCCACGGCGAATACTTGCTCTGGGTTGTCGCTGCCAGACAGCGCTTGGGCGGTGGTAATCAACAGTGCAATCTGCTGGTTAACCGCCTGCAAACGCTGAGCTGTTTCATCATCGGATTCTGCTAGGGCCCAAATATCCTGAGCCAGAAAGTCATCGACTGTGCCTTCGATACCCAGCGCAGTCATCACCGCTGCTTTGGCTTCTACTGTTGAGGCGCTGGCAATAACCGAACTAATAGGCGAAATTGCTACGGGGCTAGCCAGATCTTGAGGCAAATCTGCAATCAGTGCCAGATCAGTCATCGCCACACCAGTCATAATATCGGTGCCCCCCAGTGCAACAAGCTGCGCATTGTCACTTTGTTCTGGCTCGGCAATTGCAAAGTAGCCATTGGCATCGGAAGTGCCGGAGGGCTCGCCCGCATCAGCAATCATATTGCCATTGAGATCAATGAATACCGGGCTGTTGGCAAGCGGCGCATCAATTACGCGCCCTTCAATAGCATTAGTAACAATGATCAGCAGCTGCTCAGAGTCGGATGCACCCTGACTGTCTGCAACCTCTACTGTGATGTCGTAATCGTTGTTGGCGTCAGCATCTGTGGGCGCTTCATAATCTGGCACAACCTTAAAGCTGATAACACCCCCAGCTGACAGCTCAAACTGGTCACTATCCACGCCAGATAGGCTGTAATCCAAGCTTTGATTCTCTGGATCTGATCCATCGACCGTTGCAACCTCAAAAACACCTTCCATCGTCGATGCCGCAGCATCTACAGTCAATGTGGGCGGCTGGTTTGTCACTACAGGTGGTGTTGGGGAGTCACTTCCGCCACCGCCACCACAGGCTGACAATATTAGGAGACAACTGGCTATCGTTAAAGGATTAGAGATGACGCGCATAGGGACTTCCAGGTTATAGTTATTTCAGTTGCGCGGAGTAAACAGTATTCGGTAGGGATTTGTTATCAAAATGCGGCTAAAGCGACCATTTAAGCGATCAGACGGCCGGTTTTTTTATAAAAAAAGGGAGGCATGAGCCCCCCTTTTGGATGCTGCGTTAACGGGAATTACTGATGCCTAATGTCCTTACCTTTCACCACAAATACAATTTGCTCGCAGAGGTTCTTGGCGTGATCTCCAATACGCTCTAGTGACCGGATAACCCACAATACATTAATTACTCGGCTAATACTGCGTGGGTCTTCCATCATATAAGTGACCAACTCTCGAAGAGCCGTTTTGTACTCAAGGTCAATTTTGTTATCTTCTTCCAGCGTGCGCATGGCTGCGTCCACATCAAAGCGGGCAAAGGCATCCAAGGCGTTGGCCAACATGGTGCACACAGACTGGCCCATATGGCGCACTTCTGTGTAGCCTTGGGTTGTACCACTCTGCCCCGCCAGTATGACCGCATGATTGGCAATCTTTTTGGCCTCGTCACCAATGCGCTCAAGGTCGTTGACCGCTTTGGTCACCATCATCACCAGCCGCAAGTCGCTGGCCGCCGGCTGTCGACGAGCAATAATCAAAATACAGGCCTCATCAATATCGACCTCCATATTGTCGACATACTGTTCTTCAGCAATCACCGCTTCGGCCAGCTGGCTGTCTGCTTCACTGACTGCGCGCAATGCGTTTTGCAACTGCTGCTCGACCTTGCCGCCCATTTCCATCAGGCGGGTGCGGATCTCTTCCAGCTCTTCATCGAACTGTTTCATAATGTGATTTTCAAATGACATTTTTGCCATAGTATTCTCCTTTTTAACCTCTGGTTAAATTCGATTAACCAAATCGGCCAGTAATATAAGCCTCTGTCAGCTTGTGCTCTGGCATTGTAAATACTTGTTCAGTGGGATTTACCTCAATCAGCTTGCCAAGGTGGAAGTAGGCGGTGCGATGAGATACCCGCGCCGCCTGTTGCATGCTGTGGGTCACAATCGCAATGGTAAAGTTCTGGCTCAGCTCTTCGATCAGTTCTTCGATCTTTGCCGTAGCAATGGCATCCAGTGCCGAGCATGGCTCATCCATCAAAATAACTTCCGGGCTAACCGCAATGGCACGGGCAATGCAGGGCCGCGAGCAACCGATGTCGATATTTATACGCTGTTAACGCATAATGGGGCCTTTATTGATTACCACTGGAAACTACAATGACAATTAAAGAAAACAGCGCTGTCAGCTTTCACTACACATTGACCGATGATGATGGCCAACAATTGGATAGCTCTGCGGGCAAAGAGCCATTGGTCTATCTGCATGGTGCCGGCAATATTATTCCCGGACTGGAAAACGCACTTACCGGCAAGGCTGTTGGCGACAGCATGGGCGTTGCTGTCAGTGCCGCGGAAGGTTATGGCGAAGTTCAAAAAGAACTGATTCAGGAAGTACCGCGCAGTGCCTTTCAAGGTGTTGATACCATCGAAGTGGGTATGCAATTTGAAGCCCAGACCGGTCAGGGCGGAAACGTTCCAGTGACGGTAACTGCAGTAACTGAGGAAGTAGTAACTGTTGATGGCAATCATCCATTGGCTGGCAAGAACCTTAACTTTGATGTGTCTATTGAAGATGTTCGCGATGCCACAGAAGAAGAACTGGCCCACGGCCATGTGCATGGCCCCGGCGGTCACGAGCATTAATCGTACAAGCGAATAAACAGCCCAACTCATAGATATAGAGTTAAAAAAAGGCCACCTCAAGGTGGCCTAATAGGGGGAGAGCTTGGAGTTTAAAAAATCGTTTAATCAAATACCGGAAAGATTTCGCTGATCGCAACACAGGCACCGAGGCCGCAGCCAATTCCTGTGCTAGTCCAAGCGTCAGCGCCATAGGCATAGAAGCCAAGTGAAGCACCGAACAATGTGCCGATTGCAATGGTGAGCATGCAGGTAAAACTGAATAAATTCATGAGTCCTTTCCTCAATATCCTGTTACTGATAATTCCCTGTTAAATTGCGGTTGCTTTGCACACACTTCATAAGCCTTAAACGGAACGTTTTCTAAGAGATCCATCGCAGGTTTGGCGTTAGCCAGTTCTCAAAACCACAGCGCCCATGTAATATTGTGAGCCAATCGGGGTTTTGCCGCGTCATCGTTTAGTAATGATCCCTAGCTACCATCGGCATCGAGAAAATTTAACTGCATTCAAGGAATAACATGACTGTACGAGTTGGTATTAATGGTTTTGGCCGAATTGGTCGATTGGCGCTTCGCGAGTCCTGGGGCGCAGATGGGTTTGAAATTGTGCATATCAATGAGATTGCCGGGGACGCGGCCAGCGCTGCCCATTTGCTGCGCTTTGACTCGGTGCATGGCACCTGGGACAAAGAGATTAGCGCCAGCAATAATCAAATCTCAATTGGCGGGCAATCAATTGGGTATTCCCAATGCTCTACCATTGATCAAACTCCCTGGGCTACTGCCAAGGTGGATCTTGTGGTGGAGTGCACCGGCACATTGAAAACCGAAGCGGCACTGGCCCCTTTCTTTGCACAGGGCGTGAAAAAGATCGTGGTGTCCGCACCGATAAAAGGTCTGCCAGAAGAAACTGTATTAAATGTGGTAATGGGTGTTAACCAACACAAATACAAGAATCAGAATATTGTTACCGCAGCGTCCTGCACCACCAATTGCCTAGCTCCAGTGATTGACGTTCTACACAGCACCTTTGGCATTGCCCATGGCGCTATTACCACTATCCACGATATTACCAACACCCAGAGCATTCTTGATGAGTATCATGCTGATTTGCGCCGAGCGCGTGCCAGTAGCATGTCATTGATACCCACCAGCACCGGGTCAGCCACGGCGATTACAGAGATTTTCCCTGAACTGAAAGGCCGCCTTAATGGCCTCGCTGTGCGGGTACCTCTAGCTAATGCGTCCCTCACAGACTGTGTATTTGAAATGGAGAATACCGTTTCTGTAGAACAGGTTAATGGGGCGCTTAAGACTTCGGCTGAGGGTCGACTGCAGGGGATTCTTGGCTTTGAGGACCTGCCGCTAGTATCAGCAGACTATACCAATGACCGTCGCTCCGGCATTGTCGATGGCCTGTCAACTATGGTGGTCAATGGCAGTCAGGTAAAGGTGCTGATCTGGTATGACAACGAAATTGGTTACGTCAATCGCATGATGGAGTTAGTGGGCTTGGTATCGGGCTCAATCTAGCCCCATTGTGACCATGGCATTAACCTCCCCTGTCGCTCAATATATTACTGTCACCCTCAGTTACTGGGCCTTCACACTCACTGACGGTGCCTTGCGCATGCTGGTGCTGTTATTTTTTCATGGCCTTGGCTACAGCCCCATGGAAATTGCTAGCCTGTTTTTGCTCTACGAATTTTTTGGCATGGTCACCAATCTCTATGGTGGCTGGCTAGCCTCCCGTATTGGCACAACATTAACCATGCAGATTGGTCTGGGCCTGCAGATCGGAGCACTAGTCATGCTAATAGTAGACCAGAGTCTGCTAACCGTGGCGTATATGATGCTGGCTCAAGCAATCTCTGGTATTGCCAAAGACCTCAATAAAATGAGCGCTAAAAGTAGCATTAAGGCGCTTATGCCCGACAGTGAGCAGGGCAAACTGTATCGCTGGGTAGCGCTTCTCACCGGATCCAAAAATGCTCTCAAGGGCCTGGGGTTCTTTTTAGGTGGCGCATTGCTGGCAGCTTTTGGCTTTAGAGGCGCTGTATTGGCAATGCTGGCTTTACTGATACCTGTACTGTTGATTGGTGGACTATTATTGGAATATCAATCAGGCACCAACAAACGTAAGTTTGCTCAGAGCCTGTCCAAAAGCACTAGAGTCAATCGACTCTCTGTGGCACGATTGTTTTTGTTCGCTTCTCGAGATGTCTGGTTTGTTGTCGCCCTACCTGTTTTCCTGCAAAGCCAACTTGACTGGAGCTATGTGCAGGTCGGCACATTGATGGCGGTTTGGGTAATGGCCTATGGCGCAGTGCAAGCACTGGCACCCAAAATAACCGGCCAACGCACAAATCAACTGCCCAATGGCAAAAGCCTTCAGCAATGGGGCACTCTGCTGACCTTGATCCCCGCCACTATCGCACTGGGGCTCTATTGTGAGCTTGATGCTGGCGCGGTGCTGATTATCGGCTTGCTCCTGTTTGGCGCAATTTTCGCCATTAATTCCACTGTCCACTCCTATCTTATTGTCGCGTTTGCCGAACGAGAGGCGGTCAGTTTGGATGTGGGATTTTATTATATGGCCAATGCTGGAGGACGCCTCTTGGGTACTGTTTTGTCGGGCCTGCTTTATCAGCAGTTCGGGCTAATTAGCTGCCTACTGATGTCAGCGGTATTGATTGCCCTTAGCACCATTGCCTGCGGCGGACTTAAAGCCGGTGCCAGCAATTAACCTAGAGCTTTATACTCATGTCTGCTAGGGTGTTGCCGGTATTTTACTAGCCCTAAACCACTATTGATGAAGAAAAACTATGAGTACTGAGCCAGATAACGCGATGGATCCCAATGGATTGTTTCGCGAAGAAAATTATACCGACCAAAAACTAGGCGCTATACGCAAACTGATCCCAGTTAAAGCCGATGGTTCTGACGACCCAGAGCGCGAGACCAGCTTTTTTGGTTCCGCGCAGGTCATGACACCTATGGGTGCCATACCTCTGAACTTTGCCCTAGAGGGCAGCACTGTAGGTGAAGCGGCGGAAGATTTTGCCGCTAAATCAGCAATAGCAGTTGACGAAGCCGCCAAAGAACTTGAACGAATGCGTCGCGAGCAGGCATCACAAATTGTTGTGCCCGGACAGGGTGGAGGCCAAGGCGGCATGGGCGGCCCCGGCGGCGGCATTATTACCTAAGTAACAATTTGCCCTGGATTGGGCGAAACTCGGCGGCGGCCTCAATCAGAGATGTCGCCGTTAGAGCAGGAACGCCATAAGCTATGGTCTCTACAGTTTTACCCATTCCATCTAATCCATTGCCAACCCGATTTAACAGCCGATCAAAATCTCCATCACCAGATAACAGCACCACAGTGTCTATCGGCGTGCTCCGGCTGGCCGCGGCGTCCATAACATCAATAGCCAGTCCCACATCCCAATCACCCTTTGCCGAACCATCACTGCGCTGGATATAAGGCTTAAGCTTCATCTCAAAACCTATGTCTCGCAGGATCTGCTGAAACCCTCTCTGTTTGGCGTCATTGCGCTCAATGGCATAGGCATTGGCCACAACAATTTCCCCTTCTCCACTCAGCTGCCGCCAGAGCTCAGCATAATTAAAATGACAGCCATGTCCCTCTCGCACTGTGTAATAGATATTCTGCACATCCACAAACAGAGCAATTGACTTTTTGGTTACGGCTTCACTCATCGACTGGCATCCAGTAGATTAACGCCCAGACGGTAATGGGCTGAGGGACTGGTAGTAATGGACAGACTGCGCACCTGCTGCCCACTCCAACTGCGGCGGGTCAACTGCAAACAGGCGGTCTGATCCTGAAGGGCGAGCTCTCGCCTCTGACTAGCGCTGGGCAGTACTGCCATCAACTGGTGCTCCTCTGAAGTACTGGGTGACACCCATTCGAGGTAGTCGTCGGGGCTGACCCGATTAAATTTTTGCTTACCAATAGCGGGCGCTAAAACCGGATTAATACTGAGCTTCTGCCACTGCACAGGTCTATTGTTTTGCAAATGCACCATCACTAGGCAATCGACATGATCCCCCAAGGCAATATGCATGAGATTCGCCATTTGCTGATCTGCAGCAACGGAGTTCAGGCTGATTAACCGATTGCTGTAGGTGCCATCAGTCTTAGCCTGCACAAGCTGATCATGGATATTAATATTCGGAGGTTTTGTCTCTGGCTTGGCGACAAAACTGCCCTGGCCCGGGACCCTGGCAAGTAAACCTTTATCCGCCAACTCCTGTAGCGCCCGCCGGGCAGTCATGCGACTGACCGAAAAGCTGGCGGCCAATTCATTTTCTGATGGCGTGCGAGTGCCAATAGGCCAGTCGCCAGACTCTATCTGGCTTTGCAAATACTGTTTGATCAGTGCGAATCTAGGTAATTTTGCCTTATCAGAAACCATAGCTTGTTGTGCCTAATCATCCACTTTTTTATTGTATATACAATACCAAATGTATATACATTATGAAAATAAAGATTACTAAGTACTTTTACGCTATTTTCCGAAAAATGACCAGAAATTTAGAATATATAATGCAAAGATCGGTTAAAACAATATCTCACAGCACACAAAAAATCATTTAAATGTATATACAGCTATTGGATTAAGGCCAATTTTTCTCGGCGGCTCAACTTTTTAATCTGCGCCTCGCGGGTGCTGGCGCTGCTGCGATCATCCGCCTCTTCGAGATAAACCATATCTACAGCGCTGCGGCCGCGAAAATACTTGGCTCCGGCCTTTCCGGACTGATGTTCCCCTAGGCGCCGCGCTGGATCCGTGGTGATACCGGTGTAAAGTGTCTGATCACTGGCGCGCACCATATAGACATACCAGCCCTTCGCCCCCGGGGTCTCAGCACTCAAGGTTCAACTGCCGCTAAACTGTTGTGGCAATACTGACAGAGATATTTCGCGCGACCACGCTGAATTTTTCGATGGCGTATTAAGGTGAGCTCGTGGAGCCGGCAACCGCAGTAATAGCTGAAGCGCTGATAATGACGCGTGGGAATGCCTGTCAGATCGTAGCTGCCCGTAGCCTTAGGCACAGCCCCAAGATCCATCATTACCTGGCGCCACTCAACGCCATGGGGCTTCACTCGCCGCAGGCCATAGAGATAGTCGACAATGTAATGGGCCACCTCGTGGGTAACCGTATCGCTGAGGCTGTCGCTGTAATACTTAGCAAATAGCCAGGGATTGTAACGAATACGGCGCTGGCCACGCTGAATCTGGTACATGCCTGCGCACTTGCCTCGCAGATCAAAATCGACCTGTAACATCCCGAAATTTCGCCCGTATAGAGCCCCTGCTCGACCAATACAGGCATCAGTTGCCTGTCGCACTTCCGCGCGCTGCTGGTCGTCAATGGGCTCAATTACTGTGGCGTCGATCATGAGAGGATTATAGAGGCTCTTGAGGCTGGTACAATGCCTCTTTAACTTGGCTCTTTGACCGGACTTTCCTGCGCATGAATATCGACCTTCACTGTCATACTAATATCTCCGACGGCAGCTTATCGCCGCAGGATTTGATTGCTCTGGCAATTGAGCGCGAGATTGATGTGCTCTCGGTAACGGACCACGACAGCGTCGCAGCCTATGACCGGATAAACCCCCTCAGCAAAAAGCCGCAGATTATTCCCGGCATTGAATTCTCCAGCTTTTGGCGTAAGTCTGGCGTGCACATAGTCGGACTCAATCTCGACCTTGACAGCGATGCCATTGCTCAAGGCGTCGCTCAGCAGTCTAAAGCGCGCCGGGAGCGTGGTGAAAAAATCTCAGAGAAACTGCATGCACTAGGTTTCGAAGACTGTCTTGAAGGCGCTATCAGCTATACAGCGGGCGGTGAAGTGGGGCGGCCGCATTTTGCACAGCATTTGGTAGCCATTGGCGCTGTAACCAATATTGCTCAAGCGTTTAAAAAATATCTGGGTGCAGGCAAGGCCGGTGATATCAAGGAACAGTGGGCAGATATGGCAACAGTGATTGGTTGGATTAGAGATGCCGGCGGCGTGGCTGTGCTCGCCCATCCCACCAAGTACAAACTAACGCGCACCAAACTGCAGATGCTGTTGCAGGATTTTAGCGCTTCGGGCGGTGAGGCGATGGAGGTGATCTCTGGCCTACAGGTGCCTTCGGTCACTAAAGATATGGCCAGCCTGTGCCGGACTCACAACCTACTGGCCTCCTGTGGCTCAGATTTTCACGCACCAAATCAACATTGGGCGGCACTGGGCATGGTGGCTAAATTGCCCGACAGCTGCACTGCTGTCTGGAGCCGTTGGGACTAATCTCTCGACCACTGATTCCCCAGCTCCACAATCCTGTGTATACTTGCGCGCCCCGCTTGAAAGCTGGGGCTTTTTTTACAACCATATTGAGCATAATAAGTGGATATTTTTACCTTTGTTAGCGAGCAGATGCTACTGGTTAGCCTTCTCCTAGGCCTGATTTATTTCTTTGCCTACAGTGAGAGAACCAAGGGCGGCAAGTCAGTTAGTGCCAGCCAGCTGGTGATCATGATGAATGCGGACGAAGCAGTGCTTGTGGATGTGCGCCCAGCCAACGAGTTTCAGGGTGGCCATATTCACGGGGCCATCAATATTCCACATACAAAAATAGCCAGCCGCATTGCCGAGCTGGAAAAATGCCGCAGTAAAGTTGTGGTTCTGGCCGACAGCATGGGCCAGCACGTCGGCGGAGCTGGAAGAGCATTGAATAAAGAGGGGTACAACGTCCGCCGCCTGCGCGGTGGGATGACTGAATGGCGAGGTGAAAATCTGCCAGTGGTGCAGGGTAACTGATTGCGGCCCAACGGCCTTCAAAGCAAGCCCTCAACTTAAGGAATGACCATGTCACAAGTTGTACTATACGGAACGCGCTTCTGCCCGTTCTGCACCGCAGCGCGTCGACTGCTGACCGCTAAAGGTGTGAATTATCAGGATATTTCGCTGGATAATGATCCAGAGTTAAGAGCTGTGGTAATGAAGAGAAGCACAAGAAACACTGTGCCTCAAATATGGATCGGAGATGTGCATGTGGGTGGTTACACCGACCTGCGCCAACTGGATATTGAGGGTCACATGGATAAGCTTGTTAGCACCGGGGTTGAATTGCCTGAAAGCGACTCCATATAAGTTTTCAAAGGCCTCTAAATACTATTAAAAAGGTTTCCACCATGACAGAAGAAACAACCGCTGCGGCAGAAGCACCAGCACAAGAAGCAAAATTCGCCATTCAGCGTATCTACCTGAAGGATCTGTCCTTCGAGACACCCCAAGGCCCCGCAGCTTTCGATAAGCAATGGCAGCCAAAGGTCAGTCAGGACCTGAGTACCAAGTCGGCAAAACTTGGTGACAACTTGTACGAAGTGGCACTGCGCCTGACCATCACTGTGTCTGACGGTGAAGATACAATTTACTTGATTGAAGTTGAGCAGGGCGGCATGTTCAGCATCGAAGGTTTGACGGATCAGCAGCTAACCCATGTTATCAATACCAACTGCCCGAATCTGCTTTTCCCCTATGCTCGCGAAGCGATCGACAATGTGCTGACCAAAGGCGCGTTCCCGGCACTGATGATTCCACCAATTAACTTTGAAGCTCTGTTTGCCAATGCTGTTCAGCAAGCCGCTGCTAAAGCTAAAGAAGCAGAAGCCGCAGGGGAAGGTGAGAGCACCGACACCCAGCACTAAGATTTTGATGATCATTAAAAAAACCCGCTGCGTTAGCGGGTTTTTTTTGGTCTAGAGTATAGAGCAGTACTCTCTGTTAAAGCGCTCTTATCAAAGCGCTTTGTTTTCCATACTGTATTCCTGTAATTTTCTGGTCAAGGTATTGCGACCCCAACCAAGCAACAGTGCCGCATCTTTTTTGCGCCCACCGGTGTGAGCCAGAGCAGTTGCGATCATGGTGCGCTCAAATTCAGGTAATGCCTGAGCCAAAATATCCTGTCGACCCATTTTAAGCTCCCGCTCACTCCAACGCCGCAACATATGCTGCCAGTCACCATTGGCGCGCTGATCTTTGCCTTCATCTTCTTCTTGCAACTCTGGAGGCAAATCTGACAGCAGCACTTCACGGCCAGCGGCCATTACCGTTAACCAGCGACATATGTTTTCCAGCTGGCGAACATTGCCTGGCCAGGGGAGGTTGTAGAAGAAATCTTCAGCTTGCGCGGATAAAACTTTGGCTTCAACATCTAGCTCTTTGGCGGCACGGCCAAAAAAGTGTGCCATCAACTGTGGGATATCTTCCCGGCGATCGGTCAGACAGGGCAAGTGAATACGAATAACATTGAGGCGGTGATAGAGATCTTCTCTGAAGCGATTTTCACTGACCAATAACTCAAGGTTTTGGTGGGTTGCGGCAATAATACGCACATCGACTTTGACGGACGTATGGCCGCCGACACGATAAAACTCACCATCTGCCAAGACTCGCAATAATCGAGTCTGAGCCTCTGGAGGCATGTCACCAATCTCGTCGAGAAACAGCGTGCCGCCATCAGCCTGTTCAAAGCGACCCTCACGGCGCTGTGCCGCGCCAGTAAAAGCGCCCTTCTCATGACCAAACAGTTCTGACTCAATCAGGTCATTGGGAATCGCTGCCATATTTAACGCGATAAATTTATTCTCTCGTCTTGGGCTGTGCTTGTGCAGCGCCTGAGCCACTAACTCTTTACCCGTACCGGACTCGCCGTTAATCAAAACCGTTATATTAGAATTGGAAAGACGGCCAATAGCTCTGAACACCTCCTGCATGGCAGGAGCCTCACCAATGATTTCTTTGGCTACCACTGGCTCTATTTCTGGCTGGGCCTCAGATTTCTGCTCTCGGGCAAACAACACACCGCGCTGGGCAACATCAACCAGCTCTTTCAGATCAAAAGGCTTTGGCAGGTACTCAAAGGCACCTCCTTGGTAGGCAGATACGGCGCTGTCGAGATCCGAATGGGCGGTGGTGATAATCACCGGTATTTGTGGGTGGTGCTGATGGATCTGCTTGAGTAACTCTAGACCATCTATACCTGGCATGCGGATATCAGAAATAATAATCTCTGGCTGAGCCGTTTGCAGAGCCTGCAATAGCAGGTCACCGGTTTCAAAACTACGTACCTCAATCCCCTCTCTGGTGATGGCTTTCTCCATGACCCAACGCAGTGAGCGGTCGTCTTCGGCGATCCAAATTTCTGACGTAATGTTCATATTAAACCTTTAAGGGGAGATAAATAGAAAAGCAGGTATGACCTGGCTCTGATTCGCATTCAATAATGCCCTGATGGCCATTGACCGCACTCTGAGCAATGGCAAGTCCCAGACCAGAACCTTCGCTGCGACCACTGATCATGGGGAAGAAAATACGCTCTTTGATATCCTCAGAAACCCCCGGGCCATTGTCGATAATTTCCAGCCGGCAGATCACCTTGTGATACTGCCCAGCAATAGTGAAGCTGCGTTGCACACGAGTCCTTAATATCACCTGGGGGTCTGGGTTTTCTGCACTGGCCACGGCTTGCATAGCATTGCGCGCCACGTTTAAAACCGCTTGAATAAGTTGCTCTCGGTCCACTTCCAAGTCAGGAATACTGGGGTCATAGTCGCGCACCAAGCGCAACCCGCCTTGGGTCTCCGCCTCGAGTAAGGTGGCCACATGCTCCGTGACTTCGTGAATACTCAGAGCTTCTATCTGCGGCAGATGATTTGGGCCGAGCAGACGATCCACCAGATTGCGCAGGCGGTCAGCTTCGATGGTGATAATTTGACACAGCTCTCGGGTTTCGCCATCCAATCCGCGCTCGGCAATTTCCTGATCCAGCAATTGGGCGGCACCGCGAATGCCTCCCAAAGGGTTTTTAATCTCATGGGCCAAACCGCGAATCAGGCTTTTGCTGGTGTCCTGCACCGACAACAGAGCTTCCTCCCGATTGATCTTTAAAAAACGATCAATCGGCTGCATTTCTAGCACCAGCATGGATTTGCCGTCTAGCTCAACCGGCATAATGCTGTAATCCACTTGGGTAGACTCCGGTATCGGCATGCGCAAATATTCATGACGTTGAGTAAGGGGACGGCCGGTAGCCAAGGCCTCGCGCAGGGTATTTTGCGTCACCACTTCGTCACTGAACAATTCTACTGCCCTTGAGCCACAGAGCCTTGCGCTGCTGACTTGCAACAACGCCTCAGCGGCCGGGTTTATGTAGTCGATCAACAAATCGCTGTTCAGTAGCAGCACTGAGGTGTTGAGGTTATCGAGCAGTAGTCTGTGTAGCTGATCCGAGGTCATAACTAGATTGGTCCGTCCCACTTTGCCAGTTTGGTTCGCTATAAGAATTGTTGTTGCAATAAGCAGGCCAAGTAATTGAGGCTGTTTAAACTAAAAATAGCCTAGATTTCCTGGCCTACAGGGCCGTTTCGGGCTTATTTTTGATTTTGTCAGGGACAGTATGCACCATATTGGTGCGCTTGTATGTTTGTTTTTACTTAGAGTTCGGCTGGGTAGGGGCGACGGATCGCTTAAAGTGGCGCTTTACATGAATTTGCACTGGTGCAGCGCTTATCAGCGAGCGGCCCTGAGCATCAAGTACCGTTGCGCCAATCCTGTGGGCGCCGCGCTTGATATTGTCTAGCTGATAGGCGGTAGCCTCAACTGGCCGCCCCAAGGGCTTACCATTGAGCCAAAACTGTACCAGGTGGCCCGCCCGGATCTGGGGATCTAGGCCAAGCTGAATAATAATACTCAGCTGATCATGCAGTATTAACTGCTGATCGCGCGGCGATAAAATAACCGCCTGACTGTATCTTATAGCCTCCCCATCGCTGTCAGCCTGTGCAGCTGAGTCAGCACTGGACTCTAATGGTGCATTCAAATCTGGTTTTGGCGCTGGCGATGATACGGTATTGATCGGCGGCAGCTTAAATGGCTCTAATTTGGATACTCCGGGAGGCTGATCTGTGTAGGTAATATTGCCATCCTTATCGACGACCTTGTAAACCGGCTCAGCCTCCCCCAGCACAGAAAAGCCGAGCGAGAATAGGAGAGGCAACATTAGCTGTAGTCTAGGTTGTGGCAATATAAAAACCCCTGTGTCTGGGCGCAATATCTATTAACTATCCATCTGTTTAAAGATTAGACCTATTTTAGGATTGCAGCAGACAAAGAAAAAGCCCGCCATTCCAAGAATGACGGGCCTGTCCGATTTTGCTGTAAAACAGCTAGCGCTAAGATCTTAGCAGCTGTAGTACATATCGAACTCAACCGGGTGAGTGGTGTGCTCAACTCGGTAGACTTCTTCCATCTTCAGTTCGATAAATGCATCGATCATGTCGTCGGTGAATACGCCGCCAACAGTCAGGAACTCACGATCAGCATCCAGTGCGTCCAGCGCTTCACGCAGGCTGCCAGCAACCTGTGGGATGGCCGCTGCTTCTTCTGCGGGCAGATCATAGAGATCTTTGTCCGCTGAATCACCAGGGTGGATCTTGTTCTTAACACCGTCCAAACCAGCCATCAGCATTGAAGCAAACATCAAGTATGGGTTGGCAGTTGGATCACCAAATCGAACCTCTACACGCTTGCCTTTAGGGCTTGCAACATAGGGGATACGAATAGATGCCGAGCGGTTGCGAGCTGAGTAAGCCAGCATAACTGGCGCTTCAAAGCCTGGGATCAAACGCTTGTAAGAGTTGGTTGATGAGTTAGCAAATGCGTTGAGTGCTTTTGCGTGCTTAATGATACCGCCAATGTAGTAAAGAGCAGTTTCACTCAGGCCAGCGTAGCTGTCGCCAGCAAACTGGTTAACACCGTCTTTAGAGAAAGACATATGGCAGTGCATACCAGAACCGTTGTCGCCAACGATTGGCTTAGGCATAAAGGTTGCAGTCTTGCCATAGGCGTGGGCAACATTGTGTACGCAATACTTCAAAATCTGCACCTGGTCAGCTTTCTTGACCAATGTGTCAAAGCGAATACCGATTTCACATTGACCAGCAGTACCTACTTCGTGGTGATGCACCTCTACTTCAAGGCCCATCTGCTCCATAGCACCACACATAGCGGCACGCAGATCGTGCAGGCTATCCACTGGTGGTACGGGGAAGTAACCGCCTTTAACGCCTGGACGGTGACCCATGTTGCCATCAGCCAGCTCCATTGAAGAAGACCATGCAGCTTCGTCAGAATTAATTTTGTAGAAGTTACCGCTCATGTCGGAACCCCATTTGATATCGTCAAACACGAAGAACTCGGGCTCTGGACCAAAGTAGGCAGTGTCGCCTAGGCCAGTAGACGCCAGGTATTTCTCAGCGCGCTCGGCGATGGAGCGTGGATCACGCTCGTAGCCCTGCATAGTAGAAGGCTCAACGATGCCACAACGAACAATAACTGTCGGCTCGTCAGTGAAGGGGTCCAGCATAGCTGTGCTGTCGTCTGGCATAAGGATCATGTCGGATTCGTTGATGCCTTTCCAACCAGCAATAGACGAACCGTCAAACATTTTACCTTCAACAAAAAAGTCATCGCCCACTTCACCGATCGGGATCGATACGTGCTGCTCTTTACCTTTGGTGTCAGTGAATCGAAGGTCAACCCAACGAGCTTCGCTATCTTTGATCAGATTTAGAGTCTTTTCAGACATTGTTTCCTCCACTATGGAATCAGTAATGCTTTTGTTTAGAAGGCCAGTCGGCGCATTGAAACCGAACTAACCTAGTTGCTATTTATTTTGTCAGCTTTGAGGTTGCAATTGTCATGCCAATGACCGGTTTACTTTGGTCAATTGATCAACAACGCTGTACCCCGCAGTCAACCGCTACCGCCGGACCTTACAGACACTTAAAAGCCAAAATAAAGCCCAACAGAGCCTAAATGCATGCACTTTATTGGTGCGCGCTTAGGTGGAATGCACTGAATTGGTGCGGCAAATAGTTTGAATAGTATTATTATTGGCCATCTCGTTATAATGCCCACCTCGATAACATCTGTCATCTTTTACCCTGTTTTTATCGCTAACTTAACGCTTGGCCTTTTAAGCACTTAATTGAGGAACAAATCATCAGCAAGACTCCCCCAGGTAATATCCCGCAAACCTCGCAACTCCAGCAGGGGGATATTCTGATTGATGTGCGCCACCCCGCCGAAGTGGAAAAAACCCCACTAAAGTCAGCAAAAAATTCACTGCTGTGCATTCCTTTCTATAATCTTGAATCTCAACTAGACCAGCTAGATCCGCTCAAAAGCTACCTACTGTACTGCGATAAAGGCATTATGAGCCGCCTACAAGCCAACCTAATGCGCGATCAGGGGTTTGAGCAGGTCGCTATTTTTATCCGCGAAACCCCGACTGCATCACGGTCCTAGGGAAAAATTAGCACCTAATCACGCTAATATCTTGAATCAGGCCCACTTTTTAACATTAGCGACTATATTTAAGTATCGAGAATAAGGTTAAGTCATAAAATCAGCCGCAGGACGCAGCCGATGACAAACAGAGGTTCAGATCTCAGCAAGAGCATGGATGCCAACACGACAAGCTCTTCCACCTCAGATCAGTCTATACAGCTTGAGCTAGACCGATATATCGTAGCCAACCTGAGGTCCAGCCTAGGGATTTTTGCCGTTGCTGGGATTATCCTCTTCACTATCAATTGGTCGCAAAATCCCTCACCGCAATCTTATCTATGGCTCCTGAGCCTGCTGAGCGTCATCTCAGGCCTATGGCTCTGGCACATTAAATCAACCCGTCAATCGGCCCTCTGTGTTACTAGCCTGTTAGTTTGCGCTGTATTCTGGGGGCTGGCAGGGCCAGTTTTTATCAACCCAAATCAATTCGAAACAGCCGCGATGATCACCGCAATAGTGGTGACTTTTACGGCTGCATGGCCACTACTGCCGCTGCAATCGCCGTTTTACCGTCAACTGTTTCTACTCTGTGTTTATGTGCCTCTTAGTATAGGGCTGATGCGCAATTACACCGGGCTGACCCCTGGATTCCCGCTGTTAATGGCTGGCATTTTTGTAGCGCTAAACCTTGCCTGCAATGCCTACCGGAGAACATTTATCAACAATTTGGTGGCCAATGATCTGGCCACTCACCAGCTACAACAGACCATTAATAACAGTAAAAAGATCACTAGCCTAATTGAACAAACCCCATTGGGCTTTATTGAGTGGAACCAAAACCGCGAGATAGTTGGCTGGAACCCCGCCGCCACTGCTATTTTTGGTTTTTCAAAAACTCAGGCTCTGGGCCGCACCACAGACTTTTTATTCGAAGATAAAAAAACATTCTTAATGGAACAGGCCGAACACGACCTATTTTTGTTTGGCAAAGATTTTTCCGGCACTGCAGAAAACGTCACCATGGATGGCACACCGATTGTCTGCGAGTGGAACGAGACGCCGCTATTTGACGATGACATGAATGTTATTGGCGCCGCATCTTTTGTCGAGGATGTGACCGATCGGGTGCGCATGCAAACTCGAATCAAGCAGCAGGCCTATTTTGACCCCCTGACCGGCCTGCCCAATCGTCACCGTTTAATGGAAGAGCTAAACCGGGTCATCAGCCTAGCTCAGCGCACCAGAAACTTCTGCGCTCTGCTTTTTATCGATCTCGACCATTTTAAAGGGATCAATGATAGTCGGGGCCATCATTATGGGGATCTGGCATTAACCATGTTTGCTCAGCGCCTGCGTAAAGTGATTCGCACCCAAGAGACTGTCGCAAGGCTGGGTGGTGATGAGTTTGTGGTATTACTTGAACGACTGGGGACTGAAGGAGAAACTGCGAAGCTACAAATTGCCCAGGTTGCAGAAAAGATTATCGATGCTGCCAGTGAGCCGTTTATTATCAAAGGCGAAAAATTTCAAATTAGTTGCAGCATCGGCATTGTGCTATTTCATGATGGCACCAGCGACGGCAATCATATCCTTGAGCAGGCCGATCAAGCGCTCTACACCATTAAGCGCGAGGGCAAATCCAACTACTACTTCCACGATCGCAAACTGTCCTCCGAGATGCAGAAGCAAATGGAACTACTGGAACGTTTGCGGGATGAATCTATAGCAGAGTCGTTTCTTCCTTTTTACCAACCGGTTCTTGATGCCAAAAGCAATTTGATTCGCGGGCTGCAAATATTTCTCCGCTGGCAAAACCCCAATGGCGATATTGTTGAAGCTCATGAGTTTATTCAGGTACTGGAATCTGGCTCAATGATCGTGGACATCTCCTTGTCGCTGATTGATCAGGTGTGCAAACAGGTCAACCTATGGCAGAGCCAAGGTATCTGGCAGGAGAAACAGTGCATCTTCTTCACGCTCAGCCTGCGAGAGCTCGAACACCCATCGTTTATTACCCAACTGCAAGAAACCATGCAGCGCCACGGCACCAAAACCAATGTATTTATGTGCTGCCCGCACACCGAGAGCCTACCCAAACTCAATGCATCGCTGGAGTTACAGCTCAACCGCCTAAATGAACTCGGCTGCGGTATGCTGGTAGACAATGTGGGTTACCAGAGCCTGCCCCTGCAAAAACTGCGAGAATTACAGGTAGACACTATCCGTATCTCCCATCGTTTGATGGCTGAATCAAAAGATGTAGAAAGCTCCTGGAATCTGGTGAAAGGGCTGATCGAGCTTACGAAATCAGTTGGCTTGAACTGTATTGCCCCTTGTATAGAAGAGCCCCAGACACATCATCAGCTGCTTGATCAGGGCTGTAAATTATTGCAGGGAAATCTGATTGCTCCCCCCTCACCACCCACTTCGATCACCAGAATGCTGATCGAACGCAATAGCACCCCAGAGGCTGAGGTTTCCGCCAGCCGATAAAGGTAGCAGTTCCTGTAGATTCTCGTATAATCGCGGCTTTTTCGCCCACAGCGGCAATTTCCAGGTATCCCCATGTCCATTGAAAACTTGCGTAACATTGCAATCATCGCCCACGTTGACCACGGCAAGACGACCTTGGTTGATAAACTTCTGAGTCAATCCGGAACTCTCGACCGCAAAGATGTTGGCTCCGAGCGCTTGATGGATTCCAATGATCAGGAGAAAGAGCGCGGCATCACTATTTTGGCCAAGAACACCGCTATTAATTGGAAAGATTACCGCATCAATATTGTGGACACCCCGGGACACGCCGATTTCGGTGGCGAAGTAGAGCGCGTTCTGTCCATGGTCGACTCTGTGCTACTTTTGGTTGATGCGGTAGATGGCCCCATGCCCCAAACTCGCTTTGTAACGTCCAAAGCTTTTGAGCAAGGCCTGCGACCCATTGTTGTGATCAACAAGGTAGACCGTCCCGGCGCACGGCCTGACTGGGTAATGGATCAAGTATTTGACCTGTTTGACAGCCTCGGCGCTACTGATGAGCAGTTGGACTTCCCAGTAATCTATGCATCAGCCTTAAATGGCATTGCCGGCCATGACGCTGAAGATATGGCAGAGGATATGACGCCGCTCTACGAAATGATTGTTGCCGATGTGCCATCGCCAAAAGTCGACATTGATGCGCCATTCCAAATGCAGGTGTCAGCACTGGCCTACGATAGCTATGTAGGTGTTATTGGCGTGGGCCGCATTACCAGAGGTCAGCTAAAGCCCGGCCAACAAGTTGTGGTCAAAGCCGCTGATGGCAGCGAGCGCAAAGGTAAAGTACTCAACGTTAAAGGCTATCTCGGTCTTGATCAGGTGGAAACACAGCTAGCCACCGCCGGTGACATCGTCTGTATTAATGGTATTGATGGCCTTGGTATCTCGGACACATTGTGTGACCCGGAAAATGTTGAAGCGCTGCCGGCTCTGAGCGTTGATGAGCCCACCGTGAGTATGACCTTTATTGTTAACAACTCCCCCTTCGCCGGACTGGAAGGCAAGTTTGTTACTACCAGAAATATTAAAGACCGCCTGGACCAAGAATTGATCCACAATGTGGCACTGCGTGTTAAGCAGGGTGACTCTCCGGATAAATTTATTGTCTCCGGCCGTGGCGAACTGCACCTGTCGGTGTTAATTGAAACCATGCGACGTGAAGGCTTTGAAATGGGCGTCTCCCGTCCAGAAGTTGTCACCAAAGAAGTCGACGGCCAAATTCAAGAGCCCTACGAACAGGTTGTTATCGATGTTGAAGACCAGCATCAGGGCTCGGTAATGGAAGAACTGGGCATGCGCAAAGGCGAACTGACGAATATGGAGCCCGACGGCAAAGGTCGAGTACGCCTCGAGTTTATGATTCCATCTCGCGGCCTGATTGGTTTCCGTGGTGCATTCCTGACCCTAACCTCTGGCTCAGGCATTATGACCAGCGTGTTCGATCACTATGGACCATTGAAAGAAGGAGAGGCTCACAGTCGTCAAAACGGTGCTCTGGTAAGCATGGTTAAAGGCAAAACTGCTGCCTTCGCACTGTTTAATATTCAGGCACGTGGACGCCTGTTTCTGGGTCATGCCGTCGACGTCTATGAAGGCCAGATTGTAGGCATTCACTCCCGCGGCAATGACCTAGTGGTTAACCCCATCAAAGGCAAGCAGCTGACCAACGTTCGCGCCTCAGGCACAGACGAAGCACTGACCCTGGTACCGCCAGTCAAGCATACGCTGGAACAGGCTCTGGAATTTATCGAAGATGATGAGCTGGTAGAAGTAACGCCCCAGAGTATTCGTCTGCGTAAAAAGCTACTGACTGAGACTCTGCGCAAACGCGCGCCAAAATAGTCCTCGCAAACTCAGCCAATATTTCGATTTCCCTACCACCATGCACTATTATTTAATGAATAGTGCATGGATGTGGGCGTATGGGAACAAAAGATAATAAGGGTTTAGTCACCGGCGGATTTTTGTCATTTTCATTAATGGCGCAAGAAATCATCGCAATTATGTTTGCCTTCTATTCCTACCGACAGGGGGAAATGGGGCTGGCCACTTTTTATCTGGCCATTGCCGGGGTGCTGATTGTGGCACTGGGCATCTTCTATATATTTGACCATCACCGCTTGGCGCGCCTGCTCCTTGGTGGCACATTGTTTATCAGTTTCTTTTTCCTATTACTGGGTGCATCGGACCCAACCGCCTTGATGTGGAGCCTCACAGTGGTGCCCGTGCTGGTGGGCGCCTTTGGCCACCGTCAGAGCATGGTAATGTTAGTGACATTGGTTGCCGCCTCTACCTGGATAATGTGTGGCGGGGCCATGCCCTTTGCGGTGCCTGAATACAGCGACATCACTGTGGTGCGGTTTCTATCCGCGAACGCCATTCTTGCGGCCTTCGCTGTAGCCATGGACAACTCCCGGTTTGACAGCCTCGCCAAGTACAGAGATTTGTCATCGCGGGTGAATGAAATTGCCCAGCAGGATGTGCTGACTCAGCTACCCAACCGTCACAGCATGGGGGGGCGTCTGGAACTTAAATATCAACAGTACCGGCTTGGTAATGAGCCCTTCTCAATCATGCTGGCCGATCTGGATAACTTTAAGTTTATCAATGATCGCTACGGCCACGATGTGGGAGATGAAATTCTCTGTGCCGTAGGGCAAATGCTGCGCGAGCCTCTGCGCGATGAAGATATGGTCGCGCGCTGGGGCGGTAACGAATTTATGATCCTACTACCCACCGCCAATTCTGAGGCGGCGGTCAATATTGCTGAGCGTCTGCGCAGCAAAGCTACTGAGATGGAGATGGAGATGGAGGTTCAGGGTGACAAATTGCGCATTTCCCTGAGCGTTGGGGTGGCCTCAATTGAGAAGTGCACAGGCATCGACGACCTCATGTCCACCGCCGAAAACGGCCTGTATCAGGCCAAGCATATGGGCCGAGATATGGTCGTTGTGGGTTAAACAACCTCCTGACAATGCCCGTGGCGAAAGCAATCTACAACATGGTCATTGACCAACCCCATTGCCTGCATATGGGCATAGCAGATGATGGTGCCAAAGAACTTAAACCCACGTTTTTTCATATCTTTACTAATTCTGTCAGACAGCTCGGTTGAAGCAGGAATCTCAGCATGGGACTGCCAATGATTCACTATTGGCTTGTTATCAACATAGGCCCAGAAATAGCGACTAAAACTACCGAACTCTGCTTGGATCTGCATAAAACAGCGGGCATTTGAGATAGCGCTGAGAATCTTTAAGCGATTGCGCACAATTCCGGCATCTTGCACCAGGCGCTCCACATCTGCTTCGTCAAATGCGGCGACCTTTTCGACGTCAAAATTGGCAAAGGCTTTGCGGTAGTTTTCCCGCTTGCGCAAGATGGTTATCCAAGACAGACCGGCCTGCGCGCCCTCTAGTACGACAAATTCAAATAGCTTTTTATCATCTCGGCAGGGCGACCCCCACTCAAGATCATGATAATCCTGATAAAGTGGGTCATCGCCACACCAGATACATCGCAATGGATCAGTCATTTAAGTCCCTAGAAAATTGATAGATTAAAATAGGCGGTTAAAATAGCCGGACTAAACCTGTCTGTCTATATTAGTCTGATAAGCATTGGATAACCGACCTTCAGAAACCCAAGGTAACGAGAACAGCGCTATGAGAAAAGCATTCCCAGCAATTCGGCCCTACAGAAGTGAAACCATAGCGGTAACAACTCCCCATAAGCTATATGTGGAGGAGTCTGGCAGTCCCGAGGGCATTCCTGTGTTATTTGTGCATGGCGGCCCCGGCGGTGGAACTAGAACCTCTGATCGATGTTTTTTTAACCCGGAAAAATACCGCATTATTCTTTTTGATCAGCGCGGCTCGGGCCAATCGACACCCCATGCACTTCTCGAAAACAACAACACCCAAGCGCTCATCGAAGATATAGAAACCATACGCACCAGCCTCAAAATTGACCGCTGGGTAGTGTTTGGCGGCTCCTGGGGCTCGACGCTCGGCCTATTGTATGCACAAGCTTACCCGGAGCTGGTGATGGGTCTGATTTTGCGCGGTATTTTCCTGTGCCGGGATGAAGATATTCACTGGTTCTACCAAAAGGGTGCCAGCCATATATTCCCAGACTATTGGCAGCATTACCTGCAAGTGATTCCGCCAGCAGAGCGCAGCGATATGCTCAGCGCCTATTACAAACGCCTGACCGGTGATAATGAAATTGAACGCATGGCCGCAGCCAAAGCCTGGTCAATTTGGGAGGGCCGCTGTGCCACCTTACACAGCAATGACACCCTGGTGGATCATTTTGCCAACCCCCATTTAGCCATGGCTATGGCGCGTATTGAGTGCCATTACTTTGTTAACAAAGCGTTTATTGAGCCCGACCAGATTCTCAACAATGCCTACCGCCTAAAAGATATTCCCGGCACCATAGTTCATGGTCGCTACGACATGGTGTGCCCGGTCAATCAGGCCTTTGCCCTGAGCGAGGCCTGGCCTGAGGCGCAACTTAAAATCATTGCAGACGCAGGTCATTCCTCTGGCGAACCTGGCACCACAGATGCTTTAATTGCGGCAACAGAAAACTTAGCCCATCAAATTACTTTGAAAGCGGATCAATAATTGCTCGGACTAATACAGCGTGTTTCTTCGGCCTCGGTAGAGATCGACAAGCAGATTCATGGTCAGATCGATCAGGGATTATTGCTGCTACTGGGTATACAAAAAACCGATAGCCGTGAAAATGCCGACAAACTATTGCACAAGATTCTCAATTACAGAATGTTTTCTGATGCCAATGGCAAGATGAACCTATCCCTGAAGGATATTAATGGCGGGCTGCTGGTGATCTCGCAATTTACGCTTGCCGCAGATACCAACAAAGGTTTGCGGCCAAGCTTTTCGTCTGCGGCGCCCCCGGATCAGGCAGAAGCTCTGTACAATTATTTTTTGAGCAGCGCCAAAGCCCAGCACAGCAAGGTGGGCAACGGTATTTTTGCCGCCGATATGAAAGTCTCCCTGTGCAACGATGGCCCGGTAACGTTTAACCTTAGCTGCTAATCAGGGGTTACCCTAAACGCTCGACCAGCAGCTGATGGAACCCCTCAAAACCACCGTTACTCATAATCACTATATCCACAGTTTCCTGAGAAGCCGCAGCAGCTTCAATAGCATCGGTGACTAACACCAGTAACTGCTCTAAATCGGCACTAGCTTTCGCAGGTACGGCACAGGCATCTGCCAGGGCATGAATATCCCAGTCGATACGCGGGTTCTGATACCAAAAAATCTGATCCGCACTGGCAACCGCCTCAACCAAGCTATGCTGATGAATGCCCAGTCTCATAGTGGCCGATCTAGGTTCAATCACTGCGATTATTTTGCCTCGGCCTACTTTAGCGCGCAGGCCTTCAGTGGTAGTTTTAATCGCTGTGGGGTGGTGGGCAAAATCGTCGTAGACAGTGATCCCATCTGCCTTATAAATCACTTCCATACGCCGTTTCACACCCACAAAATCACAGAGCGCGGCACAGGCCTGCTGTAGACTCACTCCCGCCTGATGGGCGGCTATTACCGCGGCCATGCCATTGGTGACATTGTGCAATCCGGTCTGGCTCCAGCTGACGACAGCCCGCTGATCTCTGCGCTGAATACTAAATCGCGAGCCGTCCTCCGCCAGTAGCTTATATTGCCAGTCGCTATTATCACCAAAGGGCACTTGCTGGCTCCAGCAGCCCTGTTCAATCACAGCGGTAACATTGGTGTTATCCGCCGGATAGATCACTGAGCCTGTGCTAGGTACGGTGCGCACACAATGATGAAACTGCCTTTGAATAGCGGCCAAATTATCAAAGATATCGGCATGGTCAAACTCTAGATTATTGATCACCAAGGTATTGCTAAAGTAATGCACAAATTTGGAGCGTTTATCAAAAAAGGCACTGTCGTATTCGTCGGCCTCCACCACAAAATAATCACCGTTACTTAGCCTTGCCGACACACCAAAATCTTCCGGCACACCGCCAATCAAAAAGCCCGGCTGCAAGCCGGCGCTGTCGAGAATTTTTGCCAGCATACTGCTGGTGGTTGTTTTGCCATGGGTGCCCGCTACGGAGAACACCTGTTTATCGCGCAACAAGGTCTCACCCAGCCACTGAGGGCCTGAGATATAGGGTAGCTTTTGATCGAGCATTGCCTCGACACAAGGATTACCGCGAGACAGAGCATTACCGACTACAATTAAGTCTGGAGCTGGCTGTAATTGCACTGGGTCAAAACCCTCGATTAGCGCAATGCCTGCCTGTTCAAGCTGAGTGCTCATGGGAGGATAGACATTGGTATCAGAGCCGGATACCTGATGTCCGGCCGCTTTAGCCAATTGCGCCAAACTACCCATAAAGGTACCGCAGATTCCAAGAATATGAATGTGCATCTCTGTGCCTGTCCTGTTGTGTCTTACTCAGCCAATGGGTAAATAACCTAGCTAATATAGCCTATTGGGACAGTAAATTAGAACCGGCAAAACAAAACGAATAGTAGATAACAGACAAACAGGAAGTCAGCGGTAGCTGGAGATAGGTACCGTAGAATCGAGCAGCACTGATATATGGATATACTCAACTTAATGCCAAAGCTAAAACTGCCGCTGTTGTGCACCGCAGCAGCACTTTGGATGTCTGCCTGCGGCGGAGGCGGCGGCACTCTGCCGTCACGGGGCACCGTTACCGTACCGCCACCAACACCTAATACAGAGCCCCACAGTGGCCCGCCGTACAGTAACTTTGCGGCTCAGGATGCAGACAGAGAGGACTTCGACAGCAGAATAGCAAGTTTCGAAACCACCGAGTACAGCAGTCTTGGTGCTCTGGATCTGATCAATGCATCCAGTGCCTATGCGCGAGGCGCCACTGGTGCCGGAGTGCGAGTAGGTGTGATCGACTCTGGTGTCTACGAAGAGCATTTCGAGTTTAGGGCTGGACTGGACGACAAGGTAGATATAGTCATCTCTGATTACGGCCCCGCCAATCCCAGAAGCAACGACGCAATTAGTCATGGCACCATGGTCGCAGGGATAATTGCCGCTAATCGCGACAATGCCAGCATCAGAGCCTATGAAATCCCCTTGGGGTCTGGTGATGGGCCCTATACTCCCGTCGATGAAAGCAGTATTGATTTTGGCACCGATAATTATTTTGCCGAGCGCTTTACCAGCATGGCCGATCATGTGGACATTATTAATCTGAGCTTTGGCTTCTCCGGTGTAATCACATCCTACTCAGCGGCCTCAATCAACAGTGCTCTCAGCCAAGCTGTTAAAGCCCTGCGACAAAAAGATATTTCACCGGGCAATCGGACAATTTATGTTATCTCTGCAGGTAATGCCTTTGGCGATTTAGATCAGTTTGGTGAGCTGGTGGATGCCAGCTCACCAGAGCTGCTACCGGGCCTACCCTATTTATTCCCAGAACTACAGGATCATACGGTGGCGGTGGTTGCCACCGACAACAGCGGCACTATTTCCCCATACTCAAACCGCTGTGGCGTCGCCGCGGACTTCTGCCTAGCAGCTCCCGGTGGTGGTGATATAGATGGCAACGAGCAACTCTCTAACAATGAAGTTATCTGGTCAGCCACTGCACCGCCAGACAATGGCGGGAGTGCCGAAACAGGCCCTGCTTATTATGGTGGAGGCATAGGCACTTCTTTTGCCGCACCGCTGGTTAGCGGATCTCTGGCGCTGCTGAAGCAGATGTTCCCCACAGTCGGCAACGATGAAATTCTCAATCGCCTGCTGACCACAGCCAACAGCGCAGGCATTTATGCCGATCGCAGTATCTATGGTAATGGCTTACTAGATCTGGATGCGGCTACCAGACCAGTAGGACCATTGTCCAATGCAACTGGCGCAAGTCTCGACCAAGGCATGGTGAACATTAGCCATGCAGGTATAAATATCTTTGGCTCGGCACTTGGGGACAGTTTGATTCGAAGCCTGAGCAACAGTGATATGGCGATTTTTGATCAACTGGGCTTCCCATTTTATCAAGCTGCAAGCGCAATTATTAACTCAGAAACCAATTGGGACAGGATGCAAAATTCAGCTCCCCTTAAGCATCACATCCAGCAATCGCCAGATGGCGCTAAAATCCAGCTCGGCATCAGCGCAGACTGGAAACAGCACCTGCCCTCTTTAAGCCACCCCAACAATCAATCACAGAGAGATTACATTGATCTGCATTTTCAGGACTCTGGGGGAGCAGAGCGATTCGGGGGACTTAATGCCAACCCCGGCTGGTTTTTTGGTCTCTATGCAGATTCAGTACTTACCCCGGCCGCCACAATAGATGACAGCAGTTTTGTCGCCCCCTGGTTGCGCTATGCCAGGCAGGGCTGGAGCAGCGGTGGCGCTGTTGCCATAAGCACTGATAGCAAGTTGCGACTAGGCCTGTTTAGCGGCACCGCCAGCTGGGACCAATATCAGACCAGCAGCAAACTGCAGGGCAATGGGGCACTGATTGAATATGCGCTGCTAAGCAGCTCCGAGCGAATAAACAGCCCTGAGTTAATAAACAGTCCTGAGCTAATAGATAGCCCTGAGCTAATTCAAAGCCCTAACATCAAAGGCAACTTCGGACTCAGCATTCAAACCGGTTACCTAGCAGAACGAGACAGTTTTTTAGGAACCAGCATTGGCCCCGCGCTGGGTAATATTGATCAAAGCCATACCTATTTTGCCGGCATCAATGGCCATCTACATTTAAGTCGGCACTGGCAGGGGCTTGTGGCGCTCTACAAGGGCTCAACCAATGCCGGTGTTGAAAGTTCAGGGCCAGAGCGCAGTCAAACGCTGAGCCTAGGCAACAGCATCAGCAGCAATGCCTGGGCACTGGGACTCAAGGGCAGATCATTGATACGGGAACATGATCAACTCAGCCTCTACCTCAGCCAACCTCTGCGCATACAGGCCGGCAGCGGCACCATTAGGCTGGCTAATGGCCGCACCATTGATCGCCAAATCACTTACACCGACGTCGCTTTTGAGCTGCAATCCCAAGGCCGAGAGCACCGGCTGGAAATCGGCTATCATCTGCCCTGGAAGCTAGACCAGCAATTGGTCTGGCTCTCAGCCACTGCGGACTATATTCATCAACCCAACCATATTCGGCTAAGTCGGGATCAATTTTCCCTGACATTAACATTCTCGTTTGCGACAGAATGAACGTGGCACTATTACCTCAGGCGTCAAAGCAGTAAAATGCGTGCCACTCTCCCTATCAATGGACTAACGAAAAAGCAGCTTTTATGAGCAAAAAGAATGCGTTTTATGCACAATCAGGAGGCGTCACCGCGGTGATCAATGCATCAGCAGCGGGCGTTATCGAAACCTGCCGCAAGAACAGGGACAAAATCGGCACCCTCTATGCCGGCCAGAATGGGATTTTGGGTGCACTGCACGAAAATCTGATCGATACTAGCAAAGAGACAGCATCGACTATCGCAGCTCTCAAACACTGCCCTGGCGGTGCCTTTGGTTCCTGTCGCTACAAAATGAAAGATATCAAAGACAGTACTGCTGAATACGAGCGACTAATAGAAGTGTTCAAGGCTCATAATATTGGCTACTTCTTCTACAATGGCGGCGGTGATTCCGCGGATACCTGCCTGAAGGTGTCACAGATCTCTGCCAAAATGGGCTATCCCATTCAGGCCATTCATATTCCCAAGACCATCGACAATGACCTGCCATTTACCGACTGCTCACCGGGCTTTGGTTCAGTGGCAAAATATATCGCTGTATCCACCAAAGAGGCGAGCCTTGATATCGCTTCTATGGCAGCATCATCGACCAAAATTTTTATTCTCGAAGTAATGGGCCGACATGCAGGCTGGATTGCAGCGGCCGGTGGCTTGGCGGCAGAGGAAGCTGGAGACCCACCGCATATTATTGTGTTTCCAGAAATTCCTTTTGTGCGCGAACAATTTATTGCCAAGGTTGAAGAAACGGTTAAAGAGAAAGGCTACTGCGTGGTGGTGGCCTCTGAGGGCGCCAGCTATGCAGATGGCGCACTGATCTCCGGCTCACTCAACAAAGATGCCTTCGGCCATCAGCAATTAGGTGGTGTGGCTCCCACATTGGCCAGCATGGTTAAACATTCTCTGGGCTATAAATACCATTATGCTTTGGCGGATTACCTGCAGCGATCAGCCCGCCATGTCGCCTCAAAAACGGATGTGGAGCAGGCTTATGCTGTGGGTCTTGCCGCGGTGGAAAAAGCGCTGCAGGGGGCAAGCTCTATTATGGTGACTATAGAGCGCAGCGCAGCCAAGAGATACAACTGGAGTTTGGGCGAAGCTGATCTAGTCAAAGTGGCCAATGTGGAAAAGAAAATGCCCAGATCTTTCATCCGTAAAGATGGTTTTGGCATTACCAAAAAGGCGCGGGACTATTTGCAGCCTTTAATTATGGGAGAGGATTACCCACCCTATAAAAATGGTATTCCCCAGTACCCCCGCCTTAAGAAAATATTAGTGGAAAAAAAACTAGCCACAGGTTTCACTGATTAATTAACCTGGCGCAGCGTCTTACCCTCAAGGAAGGCGCTAATATTGTCGACCATCTGGCCCAAAAGACGCTGCCTGGCCTCCACTGCCACCCAAGCCGTATGAGGGGTGATAATTAAATTGGGAATATCGCTGTCGATCAGCGGATTGCCATCCACTGGTGGCTCAGCAGACAACACATCAAGCCCGGCACCGGCGATTTCTCCAGCGAGCAACGCTCGTTTCAGGGCGGGCTCATCAATCAGCCCGCCTCGAGCACTGTTGATCAGCACCGCACTGGATTTCATCAAAGACAACTGTTCTGCACCTATGAGCCCCTGAGTTTCATTGGTCAGTGGGCAGTGCAAACTGAGCACATCAACAACAGGCAACAGTTCGTTAAATGGCTGACGCAGCAGATCATCACTGTAGTTGCGGCCCGGCAGTGCGGCAAAAATAACCTTCATACCAAAGGCCTCTGCTATTTTGGCAACGCCGGTACCCAGATCGCCAGCGCCCACAATTCCCAGAGTTTTACCCTCAAGTTCACGTACAGGGTAATCCAGCAGGCAGAAGAATTTACTCTGCGCCCAGGTACCGTCGACTGCGGTGCGACTGTATGAAGACAGATTAGTCGTCAGGGCCAAAAGCAGCGCCCAAACATGTTGCACTACAGATGCAGTGCCATAGCCCACCGCATTGCACACTGCAACCCCATGATTTGCAGCCGCTTCTAAATCAATAATATTAGTGCCTGTGGCCGTGAGCGAAATCAGTTTCAACTGGGATACCTGCGCCAATGTATGTGCATTGATCGCGGTTTTATTGGTCAGCACTATATCCGCATCAGCAATGCGCTCAACAACCTCCGATGGCAGGCAGTGTGGATAGACGGTCCAGTCCACGGGCAGTTTATAGAGCGCTGTAAGATCCAGCTCATCTGGACCTAAACTGTCAGCATCAAGTATTACACCGCGCATATTTGCCTTCCGTTGTTATCTGTGGCGCGACTATATATCGCAAACACCCCACAGCGCAAAATAAGCGATATAATAATCGTCTTTCGTTATCATCATCAGGGACGCAGACATACATGGCATCGCCACTGTTAAATTTTTACCAAAAAACCATTCTCGATAATCCAGCCAAGGCTATTTTTATGGTGCTTGCGCTGACCGTCTTAATGGCTATGGGATTGCCCAATTTTAAGCTAGATGCCTCGGCGGACTCGCTTACCCTTGAGCATGATGACGACCTTAACTTCTTTCGCGAAGTGGTGCAGAGATACGGCAGTGATAACTTCCTGATTGTGACTTACTCACCCTTAGAGGGCGATCTTTTTGATCGGCAAAATCTCGACACCCTGAACGCATTGCGCACCGATTTGTCAGCTATTGAGGGTGTTGAGAGTATGTTGAGCATGCTAGACGTACCCCTGCTATACAGCCCAAAAATTGGCATCGCAGATTTAAAGGAAGAGCTGAATACACTGCTATCTGAGGGTGTAGACAAACAGGCCGCAAAGCAGGAATTTCTCAATAGCCCTATCTACAAAGATGTGTTGCTCAGTGCCGATGGCCAAACGACCGGTATGCTGGCCACTCTGGCGCTCGACGAAACCTATCTGCAGCTGGTAACCCAGCGAGATGATCTGCGTCTAATTCGCGACACCAGCGGCTTGAGCTCAACTCAGGAGGAAGAACTGGCCGCAGTGACCCAACAGTTTTTGGATTACCGCACTGAAAAAGCAGCGCAAGACCATCAGCGAGTAGCCGAGGTGCGCACATTGATGGACAGCTATCGCGATCGCGCCACCATCTTCCTTGGCGGGCCAGACATGATCACCGCAGATATGGTGGACTTTATCAAAAGCGATCTGGTGATTTTTGGCACAGGTATTTTGTTGTTTATTGTCGCGACTCTGGCACTTATATTCCGCCAACTGCGCTTTGTGATTTTGCCTCTGGCAACCTGTGCACTCTGTCTGACTATTATCCTCGGTTTCTTGAGTTGGATCGACTGGCGCCTCACGGTGATCTCATCTAATTTCGTTTCACTATTGCTGATTATTACCCTAGCGCTGTGCATCCACTTGATTGTGCGCTATCGAGAACTGCAGGCTATGAAACCTGATGCAAACCAGCATGAGCTGGTGAGTGAAACTGTCGTTTCTATGGCCAAGCCCTGCCTGTACACCGTGCTCACCACGATTGTTGCCTTTATGTCGTTGGTAGTAAGCAATATCCGGCCTGTGATTGATTTTGGCTGGATGATGACCATGGGTATCAGCCTAGCCCTATTGGTAGCCTTTGTGATCATTCCCGCCGGCATGATGCTTTTTGGCAAGGGCCCGAGCACAGAAGACAGTGACAATAGCGCTGTCTTCACCACTAAGTTCTCATGGTTCACCGAGCATTTTGGGGCTGTGGTTTTGCTGATTGCTGCTGGCCTGAGCGCCGTCTCGGTATATGGTATCTCGCGGCTGGAAGTAGAAAATCGCTTTATTGACTACTTCCGCAGTGACACGGAAATCTATCAGGGGATGGAAATAATCGATACCGCCCTAGGCGGCACCACCCCGCTGGATATTATTTTACAGGCGCCAACTTATGCTCCGATCGTTATTGTGGATAACACAGAGGACGAAGAGTATTCCGAGTATGATGAAGATGACTACGGCAGCATTGATGACGAGTACAGTGATGACGACAGTGAATATGGCGAACCTGATACCAGCGCGCCCAATGCGTTAAAAGATAGCTACTGGTTCTCCTCAGCTGGCCTTGCGGATCTGGAAAAGCTGCATATCTTCCTTGAGGCACAACCAGAGATTGGTAAAGTCAGCTCTCTGGTGCAGATCAATCAAGTAGCCACAGACCTGATGGGCCATAGGCTCAATGACTTTGAACTGGCCTTTATGCGTCAGAGCCTCGGAGATGAAATCTACGCCCAGATGGTAGCGCCTTATTTACTGGAAGATATTGATGAGGCCCGTATCCAATTGCGCGCTATGGAAACCGCAGGCCTGCGCCGCGCTGACCTGCTGGAAAAAATCAATAATTTTGCTATTGCTGAAGTGGGTATTGCTCCGGAAGATATCCAATTTACCGGCTTGTTGGTGCTGTACAACAATATGCTGCAAAGCCTTTATCGCTCCCAGATTTTGACCCTTGGGGCGGTGTTTGTTGGCATTATGCTGATGTTTTTGGTGCTGTTCCGTTCCATTAAAATTTCGATTATCGCCATACTACCCAACTTCCTGGCCGCAGGCATTGTGCTTGGCGGCATGGGCATAGCACGTATTCCACTGGATATGATGACCATTACCATTGCTGCCATTACCGTGGGCATCGGCGTGGACCATGCAATTCACTACATCACCAGATTTAAACGGGAGTTTGCCATAGACGGCAACTATGTGGCATCGATGCACCGGGCTCATGCTAGTATCGGGCAGGCATTGTTCTATACCGCCATGACCATTATTGTCGGCTTTTCTATTCTGGCCCTGTCCAACTTTATACCCTCGATCTACTTTGGGCTGCTGACCGGTCTGGCCATGACCGCGGCGTTATTAGGCTCCATGACACTGTTACCCAAACTGATATTGATCTCCAAGCCCTTGGGTCCAGAGCAGGTGAACAACTAATGCCATTGGTAACCTTGCAGGATATTTATCTCAGCTATGGCCAGCCACCGCTAATTGACCATATCAACCTAGTTATCGAGCGTGGCGAGCGAGTCTGTCTGATCGGACGCAACGGCGCCGGCAAATCCACATTACTGAAAATTTTCACCGGTCAGATTATCGCGGATGACGGCATACTAAAGCGGGCTTCTGGCGTTAAAATTGCTCAGCTCGAACAGTCAGTGCCTCAGAACACCAATGGTTCTGTATTTGATGTAATTGCTCAGGGCCTGGGTGCTGAGGGTGCACTGGCTCAGCGCTACCATCATCTGATTGCCGAGCTGGGCAACAACCCCACTGACCAAACCATGCGCGAACTGGAAGAGTGCCAAGCGGAATTAGATCGCGTTGATGGCTGGGACATTAACACCCGCGTGGAAGCCATTATCACCAAAATGGATCTGGATGCCGATGTTGATATTTCCAGCCTCTCCGGTGGCTACAAGCGCCGCGTGCTGTTGGCCCGAGCACTGGTCTGCGACCCGGATCTGCTGCTGCTAGACGAGCCCACCAACCATCTAGATATCGACGCTATTCAATGGGTCGAGCAATTTCTTCTGAAATGGGAAGGCTCCCTGCTATTTATCAGTCATGATCGCCGCTTTATGGAAAACCTAGCCACTAGATTTATTGAAATTGATCGTGGTCAGCTGACGGAATTTAACTGCAACTACGCCACCTATCTTGAGCGCAAAGAAGATATGCAGGACGTAGAAGACAAGCAAAATGCGCTTTTTGATAAGCGCCTGTCCCAAGAAGAAGTATGGATCCGCCAGGGCATCAAAGCCCGCCGCACCCGCAATGAGGGCCGAGTTCGTGCACTGGAAGCCATGCGTAGAGAGTACGCGGACCGTCGCAAACGTCAGGGCACTGCGCGAATGGATATTCAGCAGGCCGAAAAATCTGGCAAAATTGTCGCCGAGGCCGAAAACATTAATTTTGCCTTTAATAGCAGCACCCCAGACGAGCATGTGGTGCGCAACTTCTCGACCCTGATTCAACGGGGCGACAAAGTGGGTTTTATCGGCCGCAATGGTGTGGGCAAAACCACGTTGATCAAGTTATTACTGGGTGAGCTCAGCCCTCAAACTGGTACCATTAAAACGGGCACCAATTTAAATGTGGCCTACTTTGACCAATACAGATCTGCGTTGGATGAAGAAAAAACCGTGCAGGACAATGTTTCCGGCGGCCGCGACATGCTCGAAATCGGCGGAAAGCCGCGCCATGTTATTAGCTACCTTCAAGATTTTTTGTTTGCACCAGAGCGCTGTCGCCAACCGGTAAAAGCGCTTTCTGGTGGCGAGCGCAACCGCCTTCTGCTGGCCAAGCTGTTTACCCAGCCCTCTAATATTCTGGTGCTGGACGAACCTACCAATGATCTGGATATAGACACATTGGACCTGCTCGAAGAATTGCTGATCGACTACAAAGGTACCATTATTCTCGTGAGCCATGACCGCAGCTTCTTAAACAATGTAGTTACCAGCACATTGGTATTTGAAGGTCATGGCCAGATCAATCAATTTATCGGTGGTTACGACGACTGGCTGCGACAGCGCAAGGCTCAGCAGGCAATCTCTTCAGTACCCAGCGACACCAAGGTGGCAACCAAGAGCAAAAAAGCCGCTGCAAAACTGTCCTATAAAGATCAGCGGGAGCTGGATAGTCTGCCGCAGCAGATTGAACAGCTGGAGACTGAAATCAGCCAGGTCTCAGAGCGCATAAGCCAGCCCGATTTTTACAAAGCCGAACGATCGGAGACAGAGCAAACCGAAAACCATCTGAGCGAGCTACAAAAACAGCTGAGCCATCGCTACGACCGCTGGGAGCTTTTGGAGGCTGAATAGCCCTAAGCGGATAAAAGAGCCCTAAGCGGGTAAAGAGCCCTCAGCGGGTAAAGAGCCCTAAGCCGATAAAGAGCCCTCAGCGAATAAACAGCCCATACTATTAATTCACCCGCCAGCGTAGCGAAACAACCAACATAGCTTTAGAATTACCCCCTGACCAAAAAGGAACAACTCAACTATTATGACCACAGCAAAAAAACCACTGGTACTTCTAATTCTTGATGGCTTTGGCTACAGCGATAATGCCAAGTACAACGCCATCTCCAACGCCAATGCGCCGGTGTGGCAACAGCTGTGGAATCACAATCCCAAAACAGTGATTCACACCTCTGGAATGGCCGTGGGCCTGCCCGAAGGGCAGATGGGTAACTCTGAAGTTGGGCATATGACATTGGGTGCTGGCCGAGTGGTGTATCAAAACTTCACTCGTATCAACAAAGCCATTACCGATGGTGATTTTTTTACTAATCCCGTTTACTGCCAAGCCATAGATAAGGCTGTAGCTGCCGACAAAGCTGTCCATATTATGGGCCTGCTATCTCCCGGTGGCGTGCACAGCCACGAAGACCATATCAATGCCATGCTTGAGATGGCCGTTCAGCGGGGAGCACAAAAAGTCTTTATCCATGCCTCACTCGATGGTCGTGACTGTCCTCCGCGCAGCGCCATGCCGTCTCTGCAAAAAACCCAAGCCCTGTGCGACCGCCTTGGTGTTGGTCGAATCGCTAATATTATCGGGCGCTTCTATTCTATGGATAGAGACAATCGCTGGGACCGTGTAGAGCAAGCCTACAATCTAATGACTCAGGGCAAGGCAGCCCACAGCGCCACTGACGTGGCAAGTGCCTTAGAAGCGGCCTATGCCCGTGACGAAAATGATGAATTTGTGCAAGCGACCAATATATTGGCTGATGGCGAAATGCCGATTGCTATCGAGGATGGTGATGCGGTGATCTCGATGAATTTTCGCCCCGACCGGGCTAGAGAAATCAGCCATGCTCTGGTTGATGAGACTTTTTCCGGTTTTGAGCGCGCGGTAGTGCGTCAACTGTCAACCTATGTGATGACAACCGAATACGAGGCCAATCTGGATGTGCCCTGCGCCTACCCTCCAGAGCTGCTAGTCAACTCTCTTGGGGAATATCTCGCGAGCCAAAACAAGCAGCAACTGCGTATTGCCGAGACTGAAAAATATGCCCATGTCACTTTCTTCTTTAGCGGCGGGCGAGAAGCGCTCTACCCGGGCGAAGAGCGTGTGCTGATCCCTTCGCCAGATGTGAGCACTTACGACCAAAAACCAGAGATGAGCGCCCCAGAAGTGACAGAAAAACTGGTTGAAGCCATCAGCTCTGGCAAATTTGACAGCATTATCTGCAACTACGCCAACTGCGATCAGGTGGGTCATACCGGCGATTACAACGCCTCTATCAAAGCGGTAGAGGCGGTAGATGCCTGCCTAGAGAGTATTATTACAGCTGTGACTGCCGCCGGTGGCGAACTGCTGATTACCGCAGATCACGGCAATGTCGAAGAGATGTTCGATGAAACCAGCAACCAGCCCCACACTCAGCACACCACATTGCCGGTGCCGCTTGTGTATGTTGGCCCCAAGCAACTGAGCCTTGATGCTGATGGCTCTCTGGCCGATATTGCCCCTACCATGCTGGCCCTCATGGGCTTGCCACAACCAGCGGAGATGACTGGCCGCTCGCTGATAATTTGATGAAGATACTCGCAGAGACAAGGGCATCTGCGGCGATTGAAAAACTTTTCTCTGCCCTGTCGCTAGGCTTTTTTCTACTTTGCGCACTTACCCTGTGGCATGTCCCGGTCATTGCCGACGACGAAAAGCAGCAGAAGGAACTCGACACATTAAAACGCTCTATCTCCAGCCTCGAGAAACAACTTCTAGATCGCGGCAAAGAGCGCAACAGTCTGCAATCTGCATTAAAAAAAGTGGAGCTTGAAACCAGCGCCATCAACCGGGATATTCGCCTTCAGCGCAGCAAAATTAACCAACTCGAAAAAGAGCTAGTCGACCTTAATAAGCGGGAAAAAACCTTACAAAAAAGTATTGCCGAGCAGAATGCTGCTATCACTGAGCAGATCACCGCAGCCCACAAACTGGGCAACCAAGAGCCCATCAAACTTCTACTTAATCAAGAAGACCCTCAGCAAGTAGCGCGGGTGTTCAAGTATTACAATTATTTTTTGCAGGCGCGAGCGGCCAAAATTCAGCGGTACAAAAAAGATATAGACTCCCTGACCGATGTTATTGAGGATATCGAGCGACAAAAAAAGGCATTGAATAGAACTCGAGCAGGGCTACAAGCCGACAAAAACAAACTGGTCAGCCAAACCAAAAAGCGCAAAAAGACATTAACCAGCCTGCAGGCATCGCTGCGCAGTGACAAAAAGAAGCTGGGCAAACTGCAACAAGAGCGGGGCAAGCTGGAGGAGTTGATCAGCGAGGTTAAACAGGCCGCCGCTGAACTGGAGCTGCCCTCAAATTACCAGTCCTTTGTGTCTCGCAAAGGCGTACTTAAATGGCCAATCAAAGGACGAGTTGGCCACAGTTTTGGCAGTCTTCGCAGTGGCTCACTGCGCTGGGAGGGCTGGCTAATCAGCGCCAGTGCCGGTGATGCAGTAAAAACCATACATCATGGTCGAGTGGTTTTCTCCAACTATCTGCGCGGTTTTGGTCTATTAATTATTGTCGATCACGGGGATGGTTATATGTCTCTGTACGCCCACAATCAGGAGCTGCTAAAAGATACCGGCGACTGGGTGCAGAGCAACGAGGTAATCTCCCGCGCCGGAAACACCGGTGGTCTGGAAAAACCGGCGCTGTACTTTGAAATTCGCAAGCAAGGCAAGCCCGCAGACCCAAAAACATGGCTGGGCAAGCGTTAAGCACCCATGCAACCAAGGGGCGCTTTTACAATCCAAGTTGGGGTTAAAACAAGGAAAACATCTATGTTAAGAATTGCACTAAGCTTGCTTTTGGCTCTGGCCACGCCGCTAGCCCTAACAGAACAGCCTGAGTCAAACTCGACTGACAGCAGGGTCAATTCATCGGCTAAAACCAATCAGCCCAATAGTACGGATGATCAAAACAGCCGACTGCCCCTGAGAGAACTGCGCCTGTTTACCCAAGTTTTTGAACAGATACGAGTGGGCTATGTTGAAGAAGTCAGCGATATCGAGCTTTTGGATAACGCTATTGCTGGTCTGCTTACCGAGCTAGACCCTCATTCCGTGTATCTCAACCAACAGGACTACGGTGAGCTGCAAGAGCGCTCAAGTGGTGAATATGGCGGACTAGGCCTTGAGATCGCGACTGAGAGCGGCATGATTCGCGTGGTCTCTCCTATTGATGGCACCCCCGCAGACAAAGCAGGCATTCAAGCAGGCGATCTGATTATAAAAATGAACGACAACCCGGTTCGCGGCATGAGCCTGCAAAAAGCAGTGGATAAAATGCGTGGCGACAAAGGCACAAACATCAAATTAACCCTTTACCGCGAGGGTACAGATGGCCCTCTCGAGGTCGATGTGGTGCGGGATATTATTCAAATCAGCTCTGTGCGCAGTCGACTGCTTGAGCCCGGCTACGGCTATGTGCGAGTTTCCCAGTTTCAAACCAAGTCGGGCCGAGACTTTGTCGCCGCCCTGGAGGAGCTCAGCGCCCAGTCAACCCCGCAACAGCCTCTTAAAGGCTTGGTGATTGACTTGCGCAATAACCCTGGCGGGCTGGTACCTGCCTCGGTTGAAATTGCTGACGCTGTATTGGATGGCGGCACAGTGGTCTACACCGAGGGCCGCCTGCCCAGTGCCAACAAGAGTTTTGATGCCAGCGCTGGCGATAAACTGGCGGGCGTTCCCATCGTGGTACTGATAAACGGCGGCAGTGCTTCAGCCTCTGAGATTGTGGCTGGCGCCCTCCAGGATCATGGCCGTGCCGCAATTTTGGGTACCCAGAGTTTTGGTAAAGGCTCAGTGCAGACAGTGATTCCACTCGGGGATGGCCGAGCGGTAAAACTGACAACGGCTCGCTACTACACACCCAGTGGTCGCTCAATCCAAGCCGAGGGCATTGTGCCGGATATTGTAGTGGAGAGGGCAGAGATTCGACCTTACAAAAGTCGCAAACAGGTACGTGAAGCAGACCTAGAGGGCCATCTTGAAACTGCTGATAACGAAGACGAGTCGGCGACGGGCAGTCAGCGAGTAGAAGATCTTAGCGAAGACAACCAGTTGTATGAGGCGGTCAATCTGCTGAAAGGCTATCATCTTCTAAGTAAGAAACAATAGTGTCAAAAGCAAAAAACGCCGCGAAAGCGGCGTTTTTTTAATAGAGCAATAATGTTTATTTCTTAATTGCCCGGTAGACAAACAGCAGTACCAAAGCACCGACCACCGCCGTGGTTAAACTGCTCAAACTGAATTCACCCACGGTGCCAAGCCCAACGATAGAGCCGATCCAGCCGCCGATAAACGCACCGGCAATGCCTAACAGCGTGGTGACGACAAAACCACTTTCGTCTTTTCCGGGCATAATAAACTTAGCCAATATACCAGCAATTAGGCCTAACAAAATCCATGAAAAAATACCCATAGTCATCTCTCCTTGTTAATGGACTCCCCATCTTTAGGGCTGCAGTTTATTGGTTTGAATCCACTGCCGCAGCTGGCGCATTGACATGGTGCAGGTGAAGATCCCGCTGGGGGAATGGAATAGAAATGCCTCCGGCATCCAGAGCCTTCTTCACTGCCTCGGTGACATTAAAGTACACATCCCAGTAATCCGCTGTATTAACCCAAGGACGGCAGACCAAATTAACGCTGCTATCCGCTAACTCAACCACCCCAATTGTGGGTGCCGGATCTTGCAGAACTTTGGGCTCAGCGGCAAGAACAGTCTGAAGCAGGGTTTTCGCCACATCGATATCTTCGCTGTAGCCGATACCAAATACTAAATCCACCCGGCGGGTATTATTGGCAGAGTAATTGGTAATATTGCCGCTGATCACACCGCCATTGGGCACAATCACTTTCTTATTGTCCGGAGTATGCAGCTCTGTGGTGAATATCTGAATATTTTGTACAGCACCAGAAACACCGGCCACCTCAACAAAATCACCCACCTTAAATGGCCGGAAAATCAAAATTAAGACACCGGCGGCAAAATTAGCTAAAGAACCTTGAAGTGCCAAGCCAATAGCGAGGCCGGCAGCACCCACAATGGCAACAAATGAAGCGGTTTGAATGCCCAACTGCCCCAATGCAGCGATAACAACAAAAATTATCAGCGCCCAAGAGACCAAGCTGCCGACAAAATTTTGAATCGCGGGGTCAATGTTGTTTTTTTGTAAACCTTTTTGCACCAGGCCGGCCAGTCTTTTTGCCACCCATTTACCAATAATAAAAATCGCCAGGGCCGTGATAATTTTGACCCCATAGAGCACTACCAACTCTTGGATCAACTCAACATTCTTTTCCATCTGAAACCTCTTTTTAGTTTTTTTCTGCGTGACAACCCTCGCGAACATTAGCACCAGAGCGCGATCAGCCGAACATTCCTACTAAGCGTAGTTTAGGTTCAGTGTATTTCCGAAAAGAATTTAGCCGGCCTCTACCTCCAACTTGTCGACCTTCTGGAACCCACGAGGCAACTTATGTCCCCGGCGGCCGCGCTCACCACGGTAGTGATCCAAATCTTTCTCTTTCATTACCAAATAACGCTTACCGGAGTGCACCAGCAGAGAGCCTCCTGCAGGAATAATGCCGTAATCAACCACATGCTCCTCGCGGCTCTGTAATCTTGAACTGGGAATATTGATTATCTTATTACCCTTGCCCCGGGCCAGTTCCGGCAGCTCGCTAATTGGGAATACCAGCATGCGCCCTTCGTTGCTTACGGCCGCAATCATGGCATTGGCGTCATTGACTGCCTTAGGGCTGAGAATGCGCCCACCTTTGGGAATAGAAACCACGGCTTTACCGGCCTTGTTTTTGGTAAACAGATCACCAATCTTGGCGACAAAACCGTAGCCTGCATCTGTGCCTAGCAAAATTTTCTGCTCATCCGCTCCCATCAGCACATCTGTGAACAATGCGCCGGCGGGCATTTTTAAGCGCCCAGTGGCTGGCTCACCCTGTCCACGAGCCGAGGGTAGTGTATGTCCCGGCAGAACATAGAAGCGCCCGGTGGTGTCCTGTAAAAATACATTCTGGTTACTTTTGCCTTTAGCCGCGGAGAGAAACTTGTCCCCGGACTTGTAACTGAGGCTGGTGGGGTCAATCTCATGCCCCTTGGCCGCGCGCACCCAACCCTTATCCGATAGAACAGCGGTGATAGGCTCTGCGGTCATTAGGTCTTTTTCGTTAAATGCTTGGGCTTCACCGCGCTCATTTAAGGGCGAGCGACGCTCATCGCCAAACTCTTCCGCCGTGGCCTTAAGCTCATTTTTAACCAGAGTTTTTAGTCGTGCATCAGAGCCAAGCAGCAGCTCTAGCTCAGCTTTCTCTCGGGCTAACTCATCCTGCTCAGCACGTATCTTCGCCTCTTCAAGGCGTGCTAACTGACGCAACTTGGTATCGAGGATATATTCAGCTTGGGTATCTGATAATCCAAAACGGGCAATCAACGCAGGCTTTGGCTCATCTTCGGTGCGAATAATATGAATCACTTCATCAATATTCAAAAACGCGACCAGTAAACCATCCAATAGGTGCAGACGCTTTTCCACCTTCTGTAGACGATAATCCAGACGGCGGCGAGTGACGTAAATCCGGAAGCTGAGCCAGTCTTTAAGAATGCGACGCAGGTTCATCACAGCGGGCTTACCGTCAACACCAATGATGTTCAAATTGATGCGATAGCTGCGTTCGAGATCTGTGGTGGCAAACAGATGGTCCATCAGCGCGGTAATATCTACACGATTAGAGCGCGGCGTAATTACCAGTCGAGTTGGGTTTTCATGATCTGACTCATCACGCAAATCTTCAACCATAGGCAGCTTTTTGTTGCGCATCTGGGCAGCAATCTGTTCCAGTATCTTTGAGCCCGACGCCTGGAACGGCAGGGCAGTGACAATCACATCACCGTCTTCTTTACCCCAAATGGCGCGCATCTTCACCGAGCCGCGGCCGGTTTCGTAGGTATTGAGAATATCGCTCTGAGGCGTGATGATCTCTGCATCTGTGGGGAAATCCGGGGCAGAGATAAAGCCCATAAGCTCTGGCACTGTGGCTTTGGGGTGATCCAGCAGGTGCAGGCAGGCCCCAACGACCTCGTTGAGATTATGAGGCGGTATATCTGTGGCCATACCTACGGCGATACCAGTGGTGCCATTCAACAGCACATTGGGCACGCGAGCGGGCAAAATTTCTGGCTCTTCCAATGTAGCATCAAAGTTAGGGCGCCAGTTAGCGGTGCCCTGACCCAGTTCTGACAGAAGAACGTCGGCGTACTTGGATAACTTGGATTCTGTGTAACGCATAGCGGCAAAAGACTTGGGATCATCCGGTGAACCCCAATTACCTTGGCCATCTACCAGCGGGTAGCGGTAAGAGAAGGGCTGTGCCATCAACACCATAGCCTCGTAGGCAGCGCTGTCCCCATGAGGATGAAATTTACCAATGACATCGCCCACAGTCCGAGCCGACTTTTTGTACTTGGCACTGGCTTTAAGGCCCAGTTCGCTCATAGCGTAGACAATGCGCCGCTGCACTGGCTTTAATCCATCGCCAATATGGGGCAGGGCGCGATCGAGAATAACGTACATGGAATAGTCCAGGTAGGCCTGCTCGGCATAGCTACTCAGAGATCGGCTCTCCTGGCCCTGGTCATTGAAGGTGACGATATCGTTCATCGTTTTTCCTATACTTAATTCTAACGTTAAATATTAAAGGTTGGCTGAATCAGCCAGATTGCCTTTGCTCTCCAGCCAGTTGCGCCGATCGGGCGCGCGCTTTTTGGCCAGCAACATGTCGAGAATACTATTGGTGTCATCACCGGGCTCAAGAGTCAACTGCACCAAGCGCCGAGTGTCTGGATCCATGGTGGTTTCCCGCAACTGCAGTGGGTTCATCTCACCCAGCCCTTTAAAGCGCTGCACATTTACCTTGCCACGCTTACCCTCCGCTTGGATGCGGTCCAGTATGCCCTGGCGCTCGGCATCATCCAGCGCGTAATAAACCTCTTTACCCACATCGATCCTAAACAGCGGCGGCATCGCCACATAAACATGGCCCGCACTCACCAGAGGACGAAAATGACGCACAAACAATGCGCACAGCAAAGTGGCGATATGGAGGCCATCAGAGTCCGCATCGGCGAGGATACAAATCTTGTGATAGCGCAGAGAGTCCGTCGACTCCAATGCCGGATCCACCCCCAAAGCCACCGAGATATCATGCACTTCCTGAGAGCCAAGTATTTCTTGAGAGTCCACTTCCCAGGTGTTGAGAATCTTGCCGCGCAGCGGCATGATCGCCTGATTTTCGCGATTGCGCGCCTGCTTTGCAGAGCCACCAGCCGAGTCACCCTCAACCAAAAATATTTCACATTGCTCGGGTTCACCACTGGAGCAGTCGGCCAGCTTACCCGGCAGTGCTGGGCCCTGAGTAATTTTTTTGCGCACCACTTTTTTGCTGGCGCGCATACGACGCTGGGCATTAAAAATGCACAACTCGGCCAGTTTCTCCGCCTCTTCTGTGTGCTGATTAAGCCAAAGACTAAAGGCATCTTTAACCACGCCGGAAACAAAGGCGGCCACTTCACGAGAAGACAGCCGATCTTTGGTCTGCCCGGAGAACTGTGGATCTGCAAGTTTCGATGACAACACAAAGCTACAGCGATCCCAGATATCATCAGGCGTCAGTTTCACACCGCGAGGTAAGAGGTTCCTGAATTCACAAAATTCACGCATTGCATCCAGCAAGCCACTGCGCAGACCATTGACATGGGTACCACCCTGAGGCGTAGGAATCAGGTTAACGTAGCTTTCCTGAACAAGCTCGCCCCCTTCTGGCAACCATTGTACCGCCCAGTCTGCTGCTTCATTCTCTGAGACAAAGGAGCCAATAAATGGCTCAGTGGGCAGCACCTCCCAACCGTGCAAGGCACCAGCCAGATAATCTTTGAGCCCGTCTTCGTAACACCATTCATCACTTTCATTGGTATTCTCGTCGTGAAAGCTCATGGTCAGGCCGCCACAGAGCACCGCTTTGGCGCGCAACACATGACGCAATCTTGAGACGCTAAATTTTACTGAGTCAAAATAAGAGCCATCGGGCCAGAATCGCAACACAGTGCCTGTATTGCGCTGACCACAGGTATCGATCACCGCGAGGTCGGAGGTCTTATCGCCACCGGCAAATAGAATTTGATACACCTGGCCGCCGCGCTTGACCACCACATCCAGCTTGCTGGACAGGGCATTAACTACGGATACGCCCACCCCGTGCAAACCACCGGAGAATTGGTAATTATCATTAGAGAACTTGCCCCCCGCATGGAGGGTCGAGAGAATCACCTCTACGCCGGGGAGACCCTGCTCCGGATGAATATCCACCGGCATGCCGCGACCATCGTCACAGACTGATAATGAGCCATCAGAATGCAGGGTCACATCAATGCGACTGGGATGAC
>Ga0213863_10000181_pt1 | contig 49254 bp, 69 predicted proteins | sample PICome_8_FD_160128 | JGI IMG/M metagenome (GOLD analysis project Ga0213863, IMG submission 160128) | Coastal seawater microbial communities near Pivers Island, North Carolina, United States - PICO497 | ecosystem: Environmental > Aquatic > Marine > Coastal | place: USA: North Carolina... | reverse complement strand
TTTAGTATAGGTTTTAGTATATACTCAATTTCATTAGGTATACTTAGTGGTGTTTCGTTCGTGTTGTGTTTACTATTTGTTCTCTTTACTGATCTGCTTTTGGTTGAAATATGAGAACAGATATAGAACAGATTAGGAACAAAAGTGTACAAAGCGCTTCACGGGTTTTTTCGTATCAGAGTGAGCAAACAGGTACTTGGGCTTGTACGGGGCTATTTTCGGGGTCTGAGGGCCATAAATACTAAAGGTGGTATGTCAAATGCTATTAAGGATATGTCTGTGATCATTGTGGGGTATATACATACTTTCGGCTGATTTGACGGAAAAATATACTTTTGATAGCTGCAACATATACCAAGGTATAGGCATACATACTTTAGTCATAGTAGTATCAGAAGTATGTAGTGATATATACTTTAGTTTGGGGGGTATACTTTTGAGATATCTAAAGTGGGGGGTACATAACTTTTGAGAGTTCTGAGTAACTTTAGTATATGTAAGCATTATTGACCTATACTTTAGACGGGGACAATTTACTATTGTATATAAAAGATATACTTTAGAATATGTTAGCTATCAAAAGAGATAATTGCTATCAAAAGATACAGGAAATTTACTAATGAGAGGCTTGACATATACTTTAGGGGGGCATGGGCCATACTCCCGGTACCTGTACGTATATACACACAATGACAGCGGGGAGTATTTTTAAGATTGGTAACTACATCAAAGAATACATAGGTATTTTGTATGGATTCATAGGTTTTACAAATAAGTCCAGTTAGGGTTAGGCGATAAGTCCAGTTTAAAGTGTCCGACCACTAATAGGGAGATACTTTGTTAAAGCCCATAGGAAGCCCGTACAGCACTTTAGTACCCAGGTCGGGTACCCTATGTCCAGAAATGCAGAGAAGGGTACTTAGAGAGCAGCTCAGAGCCTCTCAGGACTATTTCTATGGGAGTCGTAGGAGGTAAGTACCTTTAGGAAACGAAAGAAAGGAATCTGTCAATAAATATAAATTTATTTTCACTATGGGGTTGACAATAGTAGTAGGTTTACTATATAATATACTTATAGTATTACTTAAAGTATTTATATGTATACTAAATACTACTACTTCCTAAAGATAAATATATAAAAACTTTAAGTAGCTTAGTTTTGTAAGAAGAAATAACTTTATCTTGTCGTTTCTTCTTGACAAAGAACCTTTTATCGGATATAACTAGCACAATGTCAAAGATTAGACGGTATGTCAGTGACAAAGTCATAGAAAATTTCTATTTAGCATTAGCAGATGAGGATGAAGCAAGACTACGATTGTGTCATATTCCTCGTTCAGATGTTTTTTATGTAAGAGAAGCAATATTTCAAGATACAGGCGTCAAGTATACTTTAGATCATGTTGAGAGAGCAATGTATTTAGAGGGACACTTAGAGGCTAAAGACGTATTTCAGCCAAGAACTAAAAGGGATTGGGAATAATGCCAGAGATTATCATGGAACGTGTACTTAAGTGGCAGATTATGCCTCGTATTATGATGTTAGCAGTAACAGTATTAACTTATCAGGCAGTTCATTGGTTTATGACCTTACCTGATCCTTCTATACAGCAGTCAGGTTTAGTATCTATTTGTATGGGAGCCTTAACTGGGTGTTTTGCTGTATGGCTTGGCAATGAGAAGCACTAAGAGTCCCATACACAAAGAAGTAAATAGGTTTATGTGGATCATTAAGGGACAACTAGCTCCTGATGGGTACAGTGAAGAAGATTACGTAGAAGTACATGACAGCTATCTCCATAGGATTTGGGGAAACCACGAAGCTCCTATACATGAAGAGGGTTTTGAGGAAGCATACAGGGAAAAGTACGAATGATTGGTCAACTTATAGGAAGTCTAACAGGTTTAGCTACTTCTATTATAGATGGTAAGACACAGATTAAACTTACTGAAGCTGAGATTAAAAAGAAGCAGCTTACAGGTGAGATTGACTGGGACATAGAAGCTATTAAGGCTACTGAAAACTCTTGGAAGGACGAATGGATTACTCTGTTGTTCTCTATCCCTTTAATTTTAGCCTTTTGTGGTGATTGGGGAAATGATATAGTAGCAAGAGGATTTGAATCCTTAGAGGTTATGCCTCAGTGGTACCAGATAGCTTTAGGTGGAATTGTATCAGCTTCTATAGGAATGCGTTCAGTGAGTAAGTTCTTTGGAAAGAAGTAATGTCGTTCAGCTTCCAGAGCTTTCTGAGCTAGACAAACAGTTTCTTATTTTGGAGAAGCAGCAGGAACAAATACGAGAGCAATCAAAGCTCATATCGGAGAAAACTAATGGATAAAATGTATACTGACTATAATTCTTTAGTCAAAAAACTAATGGCTTTAGGAAGTAAGATAGACAGTGGAGAATACACAGCAGAAGATAAAGCTCAGTTTGCACGTTTAAGAAGTAGGTGGGGTAAACAAAAATACGTACCTAAAGATACTAATAAAGATAAAGATGGTTATCTTTATAATGATCCCGGAACTTATATGTCTAAATTTAATGATGAGGCAAAAGATATAGGTGGTCAAGGTTCTCCTGCTACTGAAAATATTTTTACTTTTCCCTATGATCAAATGCAAAATTTATTAGATAAAAATAACAGTGTAAAAAAATATGCTCCTAGTAAAAATAATAAAGGTGGACTAGCTAAGAAAACAAAAGGTTTTAAACAAGGTGGCCTAGCAGGAACAGGTCACAATGATATGCGTAAAGGCGGACTATTCAAATGAGTTTTAAACTATCATCACGTAGTGAAGGAAGACTAGAAGGTATTAATCCTCAGTTAATAGAAGTAGTTAAGACTGCTATTACTCTGACCAAAGTAGACTTTGGAGTAACTTGTGGTATGCGTACTGTAGAGGAGCAAGAGAAGCTTGTTGCTAGTGGTGCCTCACAAACAATGAAGAGTAAACACCTAGAGGGTCGTGCAGTAGACCTAGTAGCTTATATTGGCCCTAACGTTACTTGGTCGTTAAATAAGTATGATGAGATTGCTGATGCTATGGCTGCTGCTGCTAAACAAAAAGGTGTAGCACTTAAGTGGGGAGCAGCTTGGACAGTAGGTAATATTGCTGAGTGGGATGGTTCAATGGAAGATGCAATGAACACCTATGTTGATGTTCGTCGTTCACAAGGGCGTAGACCATTTATAGACGCACCACACTTTGAAATGATGTAATGTACACCTTTGTTCTCATGGTGTACCTAGGTGCAACTAGGGAATTAATAGAAGATAGTATGGTGTTTGACAACATAGAACATTGCAACTATTATGCTAGAGAGATAACAAGACGTTACAGCACACACGGCATAGCACCAGAAGATAGGGTTGTCGCCTACTGCTTACCTAGACTGAAAGATAAACAATGAGCATTACCTACCGAGGAGAGAAGTTTGCAGGTTATAACAAGCCGAAGCGTACCCCTGATCACCCGAAAAAAAGTCATGCCGTACTTGCAAAAGAAGGTACAACCATTAAGCTCATCAGGTTCGGTGAACAGGGAGCTAAAACGGCAGGGAAGCCCAAAACGGGTGAATCTGACCGCATGAAGAAAAAACGTGCATCCTTTAAAGCTCGTCACGGGAAGAATATTAAGAAGGGTAAGTTGAGTGCAGCTTACTGGGCGGATAAAGTAAAATGGTAGCTAAATTTTTTCCTACTAAGACCGTTCATAATAAAAGTGGATACAGTATTGGGGGTGATGTTACCTCTGATCGTAATTATAAACGAGAACGCCAACTACAAAGTACTCCTATAGAGTTAGCTAAGAATGCTGCTCGTAAAAGAGCTAGACGTGCTTTAGAGAAAAATGGTGCGGTGACTAAGGGTGATGGTAGGGATGTTGATCATAAAGATGGCAACCCTATGAATAACTCTATGGGTAATCTATCTGTTAAAAGTAAAACTAGTAACAGGTCGTTCCGTAGAAACAAAAACGCTGGTAAGGCATAGGAGAAGTGTATCATGGCGAAGAAACATAAAAGTATTAGTGCAGCTCAAAAAGCTGGTTCCATATACTTCTACGATAAGAATGGAACTAAAAAACTTGCAGTAACTGCAGAGCAACTTAATGCATGGAAGAAAAAGAATAAAGGCAAGTATAAGGGTAGCGCTCTTGCTGCTTGGGCTAATAACAAAGGTAAAGATGTTGGAGAAAAAGGTGTTACAAAATCTCTAAGACCACAGTTGCGGCCTAAGAAAAAAGAAACACCAAAGAAAAAAGATGCAATTAGTGATGAGCAAAGAAGTAGGCAAACTACTACTCCTAAAAGAGCTTTAAACAATAATGCAATGTCTCCCGCACAACAAGTTGAAAAGTTGCAAAAAGATATAGCACAAGCTCAAAAAGATAGAGCTGCTAAACGTGCTGCTATACAAAAAGGCAGAGAAGAAGCTGATAAACTTCTTGCTGATACTAGAACTGGTACTGGTTCTGGGCCTTCTAAGCGCCCTAATAATAGACCAAAAGGACCAAAGGCTGAACAAAAACGTAGAGCAAATCGTAAATCACGTATGCCTGATGAACTTTCAAATGCCCCAATGAATAGCAGTAAAGGTCGCACTATGTCTGACCTAGAGGCAGAAGCTATGCTACGAAGGGGCGTGAATGAGATCTATTTAGGTTCAGATGACGATGAATTTGGTAATAAAAAAGACCGCAGGGTAACAGGTGTTAGACCTCCCAGCCAAGCACAAAAAGCTTTTTCAACATCTCTTAGAGATGCAAAAATGAACAAAGGCGGCATGACTAAAAAAGGTGTTATGACCTACAACATGGGTGGCATGGTTAAGTCACAAGTAAACAATCTTAAAAAGGGAAGAAGCTAATGGCTGAGAAGAAAAAGAAAGACCCTAAGTTTGGCGGTAAACGCTCACTTAAAGACACAAGCGGAAATAAAAGCATTGGCTTTGAAGATACCTATCTAGGAGACTTGTTAGGTTTTGATGGTAAGATGGGTACTAAAGGTAAACCCGGATTACTTGCTTCTCTTGGTGGCGCACGGCGTAAAAAGCCGGGAACAGCTACTACTACCACTAAGAAAAAAACCACTACTAAAAAGAAAACAGAAAAAAAATATAGTGGTCGTGGTGCAAGTCCGGGAAATACAATAGGACGCCGTAAAGCACCTGAAGATACAGTGGGACGTGGAGGTGCAGGATCGGGTAATCCAATAGGACGCCGTAAAGCACCAAAAGATACAGTGGGACGTGGAGGTGCAGGAGCGGGTGGAAGACGAATCCGTAAAGCACCTGAAGATAGAGTTGGTGGAGGACGCGGAAGAGACCCCGGTTTTGGTACACCACCAGCACAAAAAAGAAAAATGAAAACTGTTACTCTTCAAGCTTGGAAAGATATGAGTCCTGCACAAAGAGTAGCGGCAGGTTTACCTAAAACACAAGCAGAAGCTTTAAGGCTTAGTGGTGCAGGTACTATTGGTTCTTCTATGTATGCAAATATGTGGAAAGCTAATAGAGGTGGTTTAGCTAAGAAATCTGGTTATATGTACGGTGGTTCTGTAACTAAGAAGAAGCCTATGAACAAAGGTGGTATGGCTAAAAAGAAGTAGCCCTTGACACACTTAATCTTCCCTGCTACTATTACGGTGGGGATGATATTTTAATCCTGCATAGCGGGGTTGCAATTATAGCTGTAGTTATTTAAGCTTGAACATGGTATAACTGTCCTTGTGGTTAGACATAAGGAGAGATACCATGTTCAAGAAATTTATCAAAACAATACAAGAAGCACAAGAACGTAGAGTGGCATACTGGCAACTACAACATATGTCAGACAAGGCTTTAAAAGACATAGGCATAACACGTGGCGAGATCAAAAGCAAGTTCAAAAATAAAGAAAACCTCTAAAGTAAATGAGGCAGGTAATTATACTAAACCTGCTCTGCGTAAGCGTCTTTTTGCAAGGATTAAAGCTGGAAGCAAAGGGGGTGCGGCAGGTCAATGGTCCGCCCGTAAAGCACAGATGCTTGCAAAAGCTTACAAAGAAGCTGGTGGAGGATATAGGTCATGAAAGGTGTTAAACATTATTTACGTGACGGAACAGTATGGTCTGGCAAAACACATAAACACAAAGATGGAACAGTAATGACAGGGGCTAGAATGTCTAAGTCCTCTAAAAAATTGTTCCATCTAAAAGACCTAAGTAAGACTGCTCAAGCAAAAGCAAAGAAACCCATGAAGATGAATACGGGTGGATTAGCTGCTAGTCAAAAAAGCCTTAAGTCTTGGACTGAGCAGGATTGGAGAACTAAGAGTGGTAAGCCCTCAACACAAGGGTCTAAAGCTACTGGCGAAAGATACCTTCCTGCTAAAGCTATTAAATCTCTTAGTGATTCTGAGTATGCTGCTTCAACCCGTGCCAAACGAAGAGGCAAGGCTCAGGGCAAGCAGTTTGTGGCTCAACCTAAGAAAGTTGCAGCCAAAGTAAAACCTTACAGAAAGATGACATGAAAAAACTTACAGAAAAACAACAGAAGTTTATAGATGTTTTATTTGAGGAAGCTAAGGGTAATCCTGTAGAGGCTAAACGTCTTGCTGGTTATGCAGATTCTGTATCTTCTACAACCATTACAGGTGTGCTTCAGGATGAAATCTATGAAGCTACTAAACGCTACATTGCTTCCTCTGGTACACGTGTTGCATATGGTATGATGGAAGTCTTTAATGATCCTACACAGCTAGGCAATAAAGAAAAAATAGCAGTAGCTAAGGACTTTCTGGATCGTGCAGGATTTGTAAAAACAGATAAAATAGAAGTAAAGGCTGAAAGTCCTTTATTTATTTTACCAGCTAAAAATGAAAACTAATAAGACTTGGAGGCTACCTCCACCAGAGAAACTAAGTAGTGGTCTTCAATGGTTTCCTGTCGTCCGTGTAGGCAGGGTAGTGCCTTTTGGTTACGAGCAAGACCCTAATGATGAAGACATACTACTACCTCTGACTGAGGAGTTAGAAACACTAGAACTAGCAAAGAAACATCTTAAGCAATACAGCTACAGGGATGTTGCAATTTGGTTAAGCGAACAAACTGGCAGATCAATCTCTCATGTCGGATTAATGAAAAGAGTAAAACTTGAGCGAAAACGTAAGACAGACGCTGAAAATGCACGGTACTACGCCCAGCGCTACAAAGAAGCGGAAGCAAAAGCGAGGCGTCTTGAAGAAGAAAGATTCGGTTCAATTAGAAAAGAAACCGAAGACAGTTCCAGCGACAGTACTGCCAGAGCCGATTGAAATAGAAAAAGCTCAAGAAGTTATCTTTGAGGCTAATCCCGGTCCTCAGACAGACTTTCTTTCAGCTTCAGAACAAGAGGTTTTATACGGAGGAGCAGCAGGTGGGGGTAAGTCTTTTGCTATGTTGGCTGATCCTGTTAGGTATTTTAACAATCCTTTGTCTAACAAACTTCTAGTCCGTAGAAGTACAGAGGAACTAAGAGAACTTATATCTGTTTCAAAGCAACTATATCCCAGAGCAATTCCGGGAATTAAGTTTTTAGAAAGAGAAAAGACTTGGATAGCTCCTTCTGGTGCGTCTTTATGGTTAAGTTATTTAGATAGGGATGATGATGTTTCTAGGTATCAAGGACAAGCTTTTAACTGGATTGGTTTTGACGAACTTACCCAATGGCCTACACCTTTTGCTTGGAATTATATGAGGTCACGACTACGTACTACTAAGAACAGTGGACTTGATCTTTATCAAAGGGGAACTACAAACCCCGGAGGAGCAGGTCATCAATGGGTTAAGAAAACTTTTGTAGACCCTGCACCGCATAATACTAGCTTTGATGCTACTGATCCAGAAACACAAGAAGTTATAGCTTGGCCTAAAGGACACTCAAGAGAAGGTGAACCTTTATTTAAACGTAGGTTTATTCCTGCTACTTTGTTTGATAACCCCTACCTTGCTGACGATGGTATGTATGAAGCTAATCTACTGTCTTTACCTGAACATCAACGTAAGCAACTGCTTGAAGGTAACTGGGATGTAAATGAGGGTGCTGCTTTTCCTGAGTGGAATCGTAACATACACGTAGTAGAGCCTTATGAAATACCTAGTAGTTGGGCAAAGTTTAGGGCTTGTGACTATGGTTATGGTTCTTACACAGGAGTAGTATGGTTTGCTGTAGCGCCTGATGAACAGCTTGTAGTCTACAGAGAAATGTACTGCTCAAAGGTCATAGCTACTGACCTAGCTGATATGATCTTAGAAGTAGAAGAAGGTGAAAAGATTAGGTATGGAGTTTTGGACTCTTCTTTGTGGCATAATCGTGGTGATACTGGCCCATCTCTTGCTGAACAAATGATTATGAAGGGTTGTAGATGGAGACCTTCTGATAGGTCTAGAGGCTCTAGGGTAGCAGGTAAGAACGAACTACACAGACGTTTACAAGTAGACGACTTTACGGAAGAACCTAGGTTAGTGTTTTTTGAGACCTGTACTAACACTATTAGTCAAATACCTGCACTACCCTTGGACAAGAATAACCCTGAAGATGTAGATACACATGCAGAAGACCACTTGTACGATGCACTACGTTACGGTATAATGACAAGACCTAGAAGCAGTCTATTTGATTTTGACCCTTCTACACAAAACTCTGGGTTTCAAGCAGCAGACCCTACATTCGGATATTAAGGAAATATTATGGAAGAAGACTATATTGAGAACTCTATGGAATCAGAGCAATCTTCAGCTATTGAGGATGTAAAAGAGTCTGCGTATAACGACCCTAAGTCTGGTAATATTTATAATTACGTTCGTGAAAAATATAGTAAAGCTTCTGATGCAAGAGAAACAGAAGAAAACCGTTGGCTAAAGTCTTATCAAAACTATAGGGGTATTTATGGACCTGATGTACAATTCACTTCTACGGAAAAGTCTCAGGTATTTATTAAGGTTACTAAGACAAAAGTTCTTGCCGCATATGGACAGATTGTAGAAGTACTTTTTGGAAATCATCGTTTTCCTATTAGTGTTGATCCTACTACTTTGCCTGAAGGTGTAGAAGAAGCAGTACACTTTGAGGCTGATGATAAACTTAAAAAAGCACAAGAAGCTTCTCCTGAAGATATGAAGCTAAAACCGGGAGAAACCACACCTCAATTTAAAGAACGTCTTGCAGGACTACAAAGTACACTTGCTCCTGTAATGGATAATTTAAAAGAGGGTCCAGGAAAAACTGCCACTGCTATTACTTTTCATCCTGCAATGGTTGCAGCTAAAAAGATGGAAAAGAAAATACACGATCAGTTAGAAGAATCTAACGCCAATAAACAACTACGTGTAGCTGCATTTGAAGCTGCTTTGTTTGGTACTGGCGTTATGAAAGGTCCGTTTGCAGTAGATAAAGAATATCCTAATTGGACAGACTCAGGTGAATATTCTCCTACTATTAAAACTGTGCCATATACAGCCAGTGTATCTCTTTGGAATTTTTATCCTGATCCTGATGCAGCTAATATGGATGAAGCTGAGTATGTGATAGAACGTCATAAAATGTCTCGTAGTAAGATTCGTGGACTAAAACAACGCCCTTTCTTTAGAAAAAATGCTATTGATACTGCTATTTCTTACGGAGAAAACTACGTAAAAGAGTGGTGGGAACAGGCAATGGAGGATGACGCCCAAGAGTCAAAAGCAGAACGCTTTGAGGTTCTTGAGTTTTGGGGTATGATTGATACTGAGATGTTAGAAAATCATGACATTGATGTACCAAAGGAAATGAAGGATTTAGATCAGGTTAGTGTAAACATTTGGACTTGTAATAACCAAGTATTGCGGTTAGTTATGAATCCATTTACTCCTTCTACTATTCCATACTACGCTGTTCCTTATGAGCTAAACCCTTACAGTTTGTTTGGTGTAGGTATTGCTGAAAACATGGATGACACACAGACATTGATGAATGGCTTTATGCGTATGGCTGTGGACAATGCTGCACTGTCAGGTAATATGGTAATAGAAGTAGATGAAACTAACCTAGTTCCGGGACAAGATTTAAGTGTATATCCCGGAAAAGTCTTTAGACGTCAAGGGGGTGCGCCGGGACAAGCTATTTTTGGCACTAAGTTCCCCAACGTATCTAACGAAAACATGCAGATGTTTGACAAGGCCAGAGTTTTAGCTGATGAATCTACGGGTTTTCCTAGCTTCGCTCATGGTCAGACAGGAGTTCAAGGTGTCGGACGTACAGCTTCTGGCATTAGTATGCTCATGTCTGCTGCTAATGGTTCTATACGGAATGTAGTTAAGAATGTAGATGACTATCTCCTAGGTCCACTAGGTAAAGCATTCTTTAGTTTTAATATGCAGTTTAACTTTGATGAAGATATCAAAGGTGATCTTGAAATTAAAGCACGTGGTACTGAAAGCCTGATGGCTAATGAGGTACGTAGTCAACGTCTAATGCAATTCCTTGGTGTGGTACAAAACCCTGTACTAGCTCCTTTTGCTAAGATGGATTACATCATACGTGAGATTGCTAAGTCTATGGACCTTGATCCTGACAAGCTGGTTAATAATATGGGTGATGCTGCAGTACAGGCTGAGATACTTAAAAAGTTCCAAGCAGAGAATCCAGAGCCACCTAAACCACAAGCAGGACCACCACAGGCAGGTCCACAGAAGCCACCAGCGGGGGCACAGGTACAAGACACCCAAGGCAGCGGTGGGGGTACTATAGGAACAGGCTCGGTGCCTACACCGGGAGAACAGGGCTTCTCAGCTAATAAAGGACCAATGCAGTGAGTTTAAAACTACTGGTAAACAACAAAGAAGCATGGGATGCTTTTGAAGCAGAACTAGATGAACGTATTCAGGCAAGTTACAAAATGTTTTCTCAGTCAGACGAAGAACACGTAATGTATAGGCTGCAAGGTCAGGTACATGCCCTAAATGCACTAAAGCAACTTAGACTAAAGGTTAATGCTAATGGCTAAAGATCAAACAGAAATGGCTTTTATGGAAAATGCAGATGAAACAGTAGACCCAGTATCAGGTAATGATGTACCTCCCGGTTCTCTACCAGAGGAAGTACGGGATGACATTGATGCTAAACTTAGTGAGGGTGAGTATGTTGTTCCTGCTGATGTTGTTCGTTACTACGGTGTAAAGTTTTTTGAGAATCTTCGTACAAAGGCAAAACAGGGCTTGCAACAGATGGATGAAGATGGTAGAATAGGTGGTGAACCTACTTCAGAAATGTCTTTGCCTTTTGATATATCTGAGTTAGAAGTAGAAGATGATGACGGTATGCGTATGGCTGTAGGAGGTTTAGTTGCTGAATATGCTGTAGGAGGATATACAGGTGTAGGTTCTAGCTTTGGTGGTTACGGTGGATACACTGGTTATAAGCCGTATGACCCTACTGCTCCTGTAGCTACTACTACTCCTCCTCCTGTAGCTCCTACTACTGTAGCTCCTACTACTGTGGCAATGGGACCAAAGATAGAAACATACTATAGACCAGATGGGACTCCTGTTCCTATTACTTTTATTAACGGCAAACCACAACAGTCTACACAAGGACTGACAAAGAAAAATCCAAACTCAATGGATACAAAAGAAACGTATAACCCTTTAGAGGGGGCAAAGTTAAATGCTCTTGGACAACCAGTTGATGCAAATAATAAGGTTATAGACCCCAGTGAGTATGGCAAGTTTCCCTTTGGTACTATAGATGCATTATTTGGAACTAGCGCAAGAAAAGAAAGACAACTTGCAGATTATCAATCTGCTTTAAAAGACCCACAAGGTTTAACAGGTCTTGTTGAAGAAGAAGTAACTGACTTACAGGCTATAAATAATCCGGGGTTTTTTAAAAGAATTACAAATAACCTTACAGATTTTGGGGTAGCAATAGGAGTTGGCGCTCTTACAACCCCTCTTGGTGGTGCAGCAGCAGGTGTAGCTTCTAAACAAAATAGAGCAAATCAAAGTATTGCTGATGCAAAAGTTACTCAAATGGTCTTAGAAAAACAAAAAGGTGTTGACCCTAGTAAGATAACTGGAGGAGCTAGTATTTATCGCAATACAACTACTGATCCTTATACCCCAGCAGAAAAAGCTTGGATGCAAATTCAAACTGCAATTGATAATGTTAAAGGAAGTACTGGACTTGCTAATAAAGCTTTTGATGATCTTTTTATGCCTGATATACAAAAAGCATATGATGCGCTTGGTTTTGAAAATGCACAAATTTTAGCGGATCAAACTGTAGCAGATGCAACAAGTTCACAAACAGATACTCAATCAGCAGCACAGACAGCATATGATGGTAGATTAAACCTTGCAAAAACTAAGTGGTCAGTTCAAGACTTTAGCCCAAATGCTAAAAATAGAGAAAGTTGGTCTGTAGCGCCTGATGATGATACATATGAAGCGTATGTTAATATAGGTAGGCAAAGTGAAAAGATTACTGCTAAAGGCCAGGTTATGCGTACTCAAGCAGATGCATTTAATCAAAACAGAGCTGATGATCAAGCTGCTGCTTCTAAACGTGCTGGTGAAAGAGCAGCTTATACATCCTCTGCAGCATCCCGTGGTCAAACAAAGGCAGAAGCTCTTGCTGAATTTAACGCATCTAGGGCAGACGAGATTAGAACAAAGTATGGTGGTAATAAACAGACAGATAGTAACGGACAAGACTCAGGGTGTTTTCTGACAACTGCTATAGTAGAGCATCGTGGAGAATCTGATGATGGACCTACCCTAACAAAACTTCGTCACTTTAGGGATACTTATTTAATTGATTATCCAGAAGAAATAAAAAAATACTATAGTGTTGCACCTAAGATTGTTGCGGCAATACCTAAGAATAACCCTGAATGGGATTGGGTAGGTACACAGATTGACTCTGCTATTCAAGATATAGACAATAACATGCTAGATAAAGCCCATAAAACTTATAAAAATATGGTGTTAAAACTAGAAACAAAGTGGTTAAATTAAAGGAACAAACTATGGAAGTTGATTTTGCAGAAGTATCTGATAACTATATGGCACTACCAGAAGAAGAAAAAAATATAGTACGTGAAGGAATGGCAGGACCAATGGGAGTTATTATTGGAAAAGTCTTTGGACCTGAATTTATGGAAGGAATAGGAACTTTTGCCGCTCCTACCCCTGCTGCTCCTACACCAAAGAAACGTACAATGGCTCCAGCAATGCCTCAACAACAACCACAAGCTAAACCACAAGGATTGGCTGCACGACCACAACGATAAGGCTACCCAGTTACGACTGGCCCCAACATAAGGAAATAAAATGCCTGAACTAGCTACAATGGAAACACCTAAGACTGCAGGGTTTGTAAACCCTAAACATAATAATCGTAATCGTAAACGTATTGAACAGGAAGAAAAAGAACTAGAAGAACTTCTAAGTCCCAAAGAGGAGCAAGAAGTTGAAGCCAAAGAAGATGTTTCTGACGCACCTGCAGAGGTCAAGGAAGAAGAAACAGAGAACCTCAGTCGGGAAGAAAAGTCTTTTAAAAAACGCTATGGTGATTTACGTAGACATGCAGCGGAGAAAGAAAAAGAATACAAGGAACGTCTTGAAGCCCTAGAACACCGTATGGCTAACGAGACTATTGTTCCTCCCAGTTCAGATGAAGACATTGCTGAATGGGCAAATAATCATCCTGATGTAGCTAGTATAGTTGAGACTATTGCTGCTAAAAAAGCACAGGAAATGTTTGACAAAGCGGATAGCCGATTAAAAGAACTAGATGCTATTAATGTTCAAGCATCACGTAAAACTGCGGAAAATCAAATTCGTGAAGTTCATGCTGACTTTGATGATCTGCGAGACTCAGATACATTTCATGACTGGGTAGAAGAACAACCTAAGTGGGTTCAAGACGCATTATATGAAAATGCAGAAGATGCTCGTTCAGTAGTACGTGTTATTGACTTGTATAAATCAGACAAGGGCATGACAAAAGAAGGTAAGAAAGCTAAGACTAAAGCTGCTGCCTCTGCTATTGTTAAAAGTTCTAAGGCAGAATTAGACGCAGATGAGACTCAAGGCTCTATTAAAGAGTCTGATGTTAAGCGTATGTCAGCCCAAGAATTTGAAAAACGAGAAGAAGAAATTACTAAAGCAATACAATCTGGTAAATTTATTTACGATATATCAGGTTCTGCGCGTTAATACCTATTGACAAAAGTATTTTTGTCAGTATAACTAGGGGTATAGTAAAAAGAAGCCACCATTATGGTCTACCTTCCCTACTAACCCCAATCAAACTAAACAAAAAAAGAATAAGACTTACCTGTTTAAGTATAGGCCCATTTACCCTAAACCGTAAAATGATTGATTTTACTTTAGGCCGTAAATGCACCCTAGAAAAATTACAGCCTCTTATGTTTTGTGTTTAGCTCACAAAGCCTACACTTTATAGGAGGATTTATTATGGCTTTTACAACAGCAACAGGTTATGGGAATTTACCGAATGGTAATTTTAGCCCTGTAATCTATTCTAAAAAAGTACAGCTTGCTTTCCGCAAGAGTACTGTATGTGGTGATATCACCAACTCTGATTATTTTGGCGAGATTGCCTCACAAGGTGACACCGTTAAAATTATTAAAGAACCAGAAATTTCTGTAAGCGAATATGCACGTGGCACAAATGTCACAGCGCAAGACTTACAAGACGAGGACTTTTCTCTGGTTATTGACAAAGCTAACTATTTTGCTTTCAAAATGGATGACATTGAAGAAGCTCATAGCCACGTCAATTTTATGGACCTTGCAACCAACCGTGCTGCATACCGTCTTGCTGACCAACATGACCAAGAAGTTCTTGGCTACATGTCTGGTTACAAACAGTCTTCTTTGCACTCACAAGCTGATGCACTGAATACTACTGTAAACGGTACTAAAGCAGTATCAACTGCTGGTTCTAACGAACTGCTTTCCTCTATGCAACTGCATAAGGATGACTTTGGCAACATCACTACAAGCTCTGCAGGAACACACTCTATTCCTCTGGCTGCACGTTTGCCCGGTGCTACTGCACTTCCAACTGCTACAGCTTCACCAGCAATGGTTGTTGCTCGTATGGCTCGTTTGCTTGATCAACAGCAAGTTGACAAACAAGGCCGTTGGATTGTAGTTGATCCAGTATTCATGGAAATTCTTGCTGATGAAGATTCACGCTTCATGAACGCAGACTTCGGTGAATCAGGTGGACTACGTAATGGTTTGACCATTAGCAACTTCCACGGTTTCCGTGTATACTCTTCGTCTAACCTGCCTTCTTTGGGTACTGGACCGGGTACTTCGGGTACTGCCAACCAACTGACTAACTTCGGTGTTATCGTAGCTGGTCATGATTCTGCTGTAGCAACAGCCGAGCAGATCAACAAGACAGAAACATATCGTGACCCTGACAGCTTTGCTGACATTGTTCGTGGTATGCATCTATACGGTCGTAAGATTCTTCGTCCTGAAGCAATCGTTACTGCCCGTTATAACGCAGCTTAAGGGAGTAATATAATATGGCTACTTATGACATGACTTCCAGTGATACTGCTGGCGTTGGGGCAAATGTTCTTGCTGTTCCAACCAATGTTGGTAACACTGTACGGACTATTGAAGCAATCCTAGACATTGATGCAATGGTTACTGCTGGTTACTCTGGCGCAAACGGTGATGTTTTCCAACTTTTGGAAATCCCTGCCGAATCAGTTATTGTTGCTGCTGGTGCAGAAATCATGAAACCTTTCACGACTTCTTGTACTGCAGATATTGACTTCGCTGGTGGCGATGACATTATTGACGGTGCTGACTTAACTGCTGCTGCTGGTACATACCTTGCAAAAGGCACTAACGGTGAAGCTAACATTGTCAATACAGGCGCAGCTTCTACGTTTGCTGCTGCTGCTTTGGCATGTGTTGGTGCTGCCGATACTATTGACGTTACTATTGCTGGTGCTGCACCTGCTACTGGGCGTCTTCGGGTATATGCAGTAGTTGCAGACGTTTCTGCTGCTATGACTGAGGCTGCTGTTGCACAGCGTGACCTCATTTAATAAACCTATATACTTTGGGGCTGGCTATATGCTGGCCCCATTGGTGTATCAAACGTACACTACAAAAAACTCTTGGGGTAAATATGGCTCTTACTTTTCTTTCTTTAACTAATAGCGTTATTACACGTATGAACGAAGTGGAGCTAACTTCTAGTAACTTTACAAGTGCTAGGGGTGTACAAATACAATGTAAGAACGCAGTTAATGAGTCTATAAGATATATTAATCAACGAGAGTTTGGTTATTCTTTTAATCATGCTACAAATTCTTCTTCCTTAGTAGCAGGTCAATCTCGCTATTCTGTTCCTACTAGCACTAAATCTATAGACTACAGTACAGCAAGAATTAAAAAAGACAGTGATTTAAATGTAGCAGGAAATAGTCTTTCAACTCTTAATTATAATGAGTACATTGAAAAAGACTATGCCAATCAAGAAGATGACGTAGTAGCAACTACTCTCAACGGATCACACTCTGACAGTGTAGCTACCCTAACACTTGCATCTACCACAGGTCTTGACTCTACAGGTACAGTACACATTGGTGGAGAGCAGGTAACATATACAGGTATATCTGGCAATGATATCACAGGTTGTACACGTGGTGCTAATAGTACTACCGCAGCTACACATGCTGATGGAGTTGCCGTAACACAGTTTGAAGATGGTGGTGTACCTAGAAGCATTATTAGAACTCCTGATAATAACTATCTTTTACACCCTTATCCAGATAAAGCATATACATTAACTTTTGATTATTACACTTTTCCTTCTGATTTATCTGCTCATGGAGACACAACTACTGTTCCTGAAAGATTTGCTCCTGTAGTAGTTGATGGTGCTACTGCATTTGTATATCAATATCGTGGTGAATTAAATCAATACCAATTAAACTTTGAACGTTTTGAGCAAGGCATTAAAAACATGCAGAGCTTGCTTATTAATAAATATGAATATCTTCGTTCTACTGTAGTTTCTGCTCCAAGAAATTCTTCTAACTTTATGTCTGGTGTTATTTAATGCCTGATAGCTCTCAAGTACAACCAGTTGCATTTAACTGTGAGGGCGGTTTAGTTTTAAACCGTTCTAACTTTATTATGCAGCCGGGAGAGGCACTGCAACTAGAAAACTTTGAGCCTGACATTTCAGGTGGCTATAGACGTATTAGTGGCTTTCGTAAATATGTAAATGCTGTTGTACCTCACACTAGCTCTAGTTCTGAATCACTACTAATGATTGCTAACTTTGACAATAAAGTATTAGCAGCTAGAGGTGAAAAGATATTTAGTTCTGCTTCTGCTGAGTTATCTATTGCTATTGCAGCAGATACAAGCATGACAGGATCAGGTACTATTACTGTACCATCTACTACAGGTTTTTCTTCTAGTGGTACATTGCAGATTAACTCAGAGATATTTACTTACACAGGTAAAACATCTACTACTTTTACAGGCGTAACTAGGGCTGTATCTTCTACTGCAGCAGCACATGCTAAACTTGATGTAGTATCAGAAAGCTGGACTGTTAGAGATACAGGCAGAACCAGTGCTGCAAAGTACCACTTTGAAAGATATAACTTTGACGGTAACGAAAAGATTATCTGTGTGGATGGGGTCAATGCTCCTGTAATATTTAACACTTCTATGGCAGCAGCAGATGTTAGTGATAGTAGTGTAGCAGGTGCTACTGTTGTAGCTGCATATAGAAACCATATGTTTTACGGTGGTAAGTCTACTACACCACAAGAGGTAGTATTTAGTGAACCGTTTGATGAAGATGGGTTTAATAGTGGTCAGGGTGCAGGTAGCATTAAGGTTGATGATACAGTAGTTGCACTAAAAGTTTTCCGTGATAGCTTGTTTATCTTTTGTGAAAACAGAATATTTAAACTTACTGGTTCTACTTCTTCTGACTTTTCTGTACAACCTGTTACTAGAAACATTGGTTGCATTAACAGCTTTACCGTACAGGAATTTGCAGGTGACTTAATCTTTCTTGGTCCTGATGGATTACGTACTGTTGCTGCGACTGCACGTATTGGTGATACTGAACTCGGTACAATTAGTAAAAATATCCAAACTGTATTTGATGAGAACATTAAAGATGCTGGATCGTTTGACTCCGTAGTTATACCCGATAAGACCCAATACCGCATATTCTTTACTAAAGATGGACAAGGACAGACACTATCTAAAGGTGCTATCTGTGTTCTTAAAAAGGAAGCATTTGAGTTTTCTGAAACACGTGGCATACAGGTAGCTTGTACGGATACTTTTGTTGAGTCAGGTGATGTTATTGTTCTTCACGGTGACACTACAGGTTTTATACAAAGACAAGAATCAGGCAATGACTTTGATGGTACAGCTATCTTAGGTAGATACAGAAGTCCTGACATGAGCTTTGGAGACAGTGGTATCCGTAAGCACATGCAACGGGTTATCATTAACTACAAACCAGAAGCAGACATTGATGCTGACCTTATTCTTAGATACGACAACGAAGATACAGATTCTGCTAGACCTGCAAACTACCCACTAGATACAGCTAACGTGGCTGCACAGTATGGTTCTGCTACGTACAGCACACAAGGCAGTGCAACACAGTTTGTTTATGGTGGGCCAACACAACCCCTTGTACGTCAACCAGTAGAAGGTTCTGGTTTTTCAGTTGCATTAAAAGTAGAAGACGGTGGTACTACTGCCCCGTACTCACTTAAAGGGTTTCAGCTAGAATATCAATTAGGAGCAAGACGTTAGATGGGTGCTACATATTCAAGACAATCATCATATACAGATGGCGATACAATTACGGCGGCTCACACTAACAATGAGTTTGATCAGCTATTAGCTGCATTTGCCGCAAGTACAGGCCACACACATGACGGGACTACTGCAGAAGGTGGTCCTATTACTAAGCTACTTGGTACATCTATTACAGTAGGTGACGGTACTACAGGTACAGACATTACAGTAACCTTTGATGGTGAGAGTAATGACGGTGTATTTAAGTGGATGGAGGATGAGGATTACTTTGAGTTTTCTGATGATATACTTATTGCGGCTGCGGAAAAGTTACAGTTTCGTGATAGTGCTATCTATATTAATTCTAGTGCTGACGGGCAGCTTGACCTTGTAGCTGACACAGAGATACAGATTGCAGCTACTACTATAGACATGAATGGTAATGCTGATATCTCAGGTAACTTGGGTATTGGTGGCAATCTTACAGTAACAGGTACTACTACCTTTAATGGTGGTACGATTACTTTAGGTGATGCGGCAGCAGATAATGTTGTGTTTGGGGCTGATGTAAACTCAAGTATTATTCCTAATACAGATAGTGCATACGATTTAGGTTCGTCTAGTCAGGAATGGCGTGACTTGTACATTGATGGTACAGCCTACGTAGATGCTATTAACTACAACGGTACAGCTATCTCAGCTACTGCTGCTGAACTTAATATTATGGATGGTGTAACTGCTACAACAGCAGAGCTAAATCTTATGGACGGTGTTACTGCCACTACTGCAGAATTAAACATTATGGACGGGGTAACAGCAACTGCTGCTGAGTTAAACATTCTTGATGCTAGTGGTAGTACAATAGGCAGTCTATCAGAAATTAGTACTATTGCTAATGATGATGTATTCCTTGCATTAGATACTTCTGGTGGTGGTATAAAGAAAGTTTCAAGAAGTACTGTAGTATCTGGCCTTGCTACCTCTAGTGCTATTTCTAATGTAGCAGAAGACAGTACCCCACAGTTAGGTGGAAATCTAGACCTTAATGGCAATGACATTGTTACTACTTCTAATGCTACACTAGACCTAGCACCTAATGGTACAGGCACTGTTGTTGTACGTGGTAACACTAACTCAGGTGCTGTTGTATTTAACTGTGAGAGTAACAGCCACGGTCAAAAAGTATATGGTCAACCACACTCAGCAGGGGTAACTAATACTCTTATGTTACCTGCAGGTGCTAACTCTACTTTGGTATCACTTGTATCTACAGATACACTTACAAATAAAACACTAACCTCTCCTAAGATTAACGAAGATGTGGTAGTAACTTCAACAGCTACTGAGCTTAACATTCTTGATGGTGTTACAGCTACCACTGCTGAGATTAATCTTATGGATGGTGGGACTTCTGCAGGTACTACGGCTGTAGCTGGTGGTGACGGTATTGTTACTAATGATGGCGGCACTATGCGCCAAACTACAGTAGACACCTTTGATACATACCTGTCAGCTACTACTAAGACACTCACAAACAAAACACTTACTACACCTATTGTAAATGCAGGGGTTCAGTTAAAGAATGGTTCTACCTCTGCAGGGTTCCTTGAGTTCTTTGAGGATAGTGATAACGGTACAAACAAAGTAACTCTAATTGGTCCTGCATCTACTGCAGATATTACCTTGACATTACCTAGTACTGCTGGTACACTTGCGACTACCGCATCAGTAACTACAGTAGCACAAGATGAAGCAACAGCTTTAGCAATCGCCCTTGGATAAGGAAACAAATTAATGGCAAATACATTCAAGACAATTACAAGGGACGTTGCACCAGCTAGTGCAGGTACTCCTGAAACTATATATACTACCCAATCAAGTACTAGGGCTATTATCTTAGGACTTACTCTAGCTAACGTACACACCTCTCAGGTTACAGCAAGTGTAACTTTAGTTAGTACAACTACACAAACAAGTCAAACACAAAACACTACAGCACACCTAGTTAAAGATGCAGCTATACCAGTAGGATCATCGCTGTCTGTACTAGACGGTAAGGTTGTTCTTAACGCAGGTGACATTATTAAGGTAGACTGTAGTGTAGCAGATAAAGTCTCAGTAATTATGAGCTATATGGAGATTGACAGCTAATGAGTAGGCAAGAGAAACTAGCTGCATTAGCAAGCACTGGTGTAACAAAAGCTGAACTAGATAACATAGACGGTGGTACAGCCAGAGGTACTACAGCTATTGCTGACGGTGATGGTGTTCTAATTAACGATGCTGGCACTATGCGTATGACTAGTGTTGAGACTATGGCTACTTACATTGGCACTAAAGTTGGTGGTGGGTTAGAGTTTATTGCTACTAGTGGAGCTATATCTAATGCAGCTACTGTAAGTTTTACACAGTTTGATGCTACTAAATATGATCAATATGTTTTTATATTTCAGCATGTAATACCAGTTACAGATGGTGGAGGTAGTTCGTTTCTAGCTAGACTGAGTGCTAATGGTGGCTCAAGTTATGATGCTACAAATGGAAATTACCATTATGCGGGTACTGACGATAAAACAGGACTTATAGTTGTTAGTGGGGCAATAGGTGGTGATACAAATGAATATGGTATTAGTGGTCAATGGAGATTAAACTCCCCACACGTAGCTGCATACACCTCATCTAGTCCACAGCTTCAATATGTAGATTCCTCTGGCAATAGTTATGGTATGGGTGCAGGTAATGCTACGATGCATCTTTCAGCAGCCGCACAAAACGCAGTTCAATTTTTATTTGCGTCAGGTAATATTGAGTCAGGTGAGATCAATATGTTCGGAATAGTAAACTCATAACAACACAGCAACAAAGGAAAAGCAGAAATGCCAAGATATCATAATATTAACGGAGAAATGGTTCAGTTCACAGCAGACGAAGAGACTGCACGTGATGCTGAAGAAAAGACATGGGCTGACGGTGCAGACACACGTGCTGCTGTAGCTGTTCGTGAAGAACGGGATGCACTACTAGCTGCTACCGATTGGATGGGCAACAGTGATGTAACCATGTCTAGTGCATGGACTACTTATCGTGCAGCACTACGGGATGTACCAGCACAGAGTGGCTTCCCTAATAGTATTACGTGGCCTACCAAGCCTAGCTAAAGGATAGAACATGACCAAAGCAAGAGATACAGCAAACCTTACTGGTAGTGGGGTAACACTGCCTTTACTAGACATTGATGCAGGTACAGATATCGGTGCTGCTCTTGTAGATGCTGACCTTATGATTGTAGATGATGGGGCAGGTGGTACTAACCGCAAGGCTACAATGAGTAGGTTAGCTACTTATATGGGTGGTAAGATCACTGGTGGTTCTATGGTTTACCTAGCATCTAGTGGAGCTATTAGTTCTGGCACAGCCAGTGTATCTTTTACACAATTTGATGCAAGTAAGTATGACCACTATCAATTTCATCTGCAACATATTTTAGGAGTAACAAATAATGCTGACCTGTTTGCTCATGCAAGCACGGATGGTGGCTCAAATTATGACAAGACGGACGGCAATTATCATTTTAATAACACAGACTACCCCGGATTCAGAGTTACAGGTGATATAAGCACAGCAACAAATGCTGCGGGTGCTACAGGTATATTTTACCTTCATGCCCCTCATTCAACAAAATATACAATGGGCCAATCTAAAGTAGTCGCAATGTTGAGTGATACTTATATTGGGGCACACACAGCAAGTGAGACTGTACATTTAGTAAATCAAGATACAGATGCAATTCAATTTGCAATGAATACTGGCAACATAGCTAGTGGCGAAATTGTTATGTACGGCATAGCTAACGGAACATAAGGAAAAACAATGGCAGGTTATATAGGTGGTAAGGTAGCAGTATCAGCACCACAACAAATAGAAACAAAGCACACAATTACAGCAACAGCCAGCCAGACCAGTATTCCTAATGTTGGTTATACTGTCGGTGCTGTGCATGTATATCAGAACGGTATAAGATTAGTAGATGGCACAGATTACACTGCCACTAATGGCTCTACTGTTACACTAGAAACAGGTGCTACTGAAGGTGATCAAATTGTTATTGTGTCCCACGGTAGCTTTGAAACAAGTGATACAGTAAGTAAGGCATCAGGTGGTACGTTTAGTTCTGGCATTACAGTCAATGGTGCTGTTAATGCATCTAGCCTAGTTGTCCCAGATGGTTCAATACCTTTGGTTGACCTAGACATAGATGGTGGTACAGACATTGGTGCAGCATTAGTTGATGCAGACTTAATGATTGTAGATGACGGTGCAGGTGGCACTAATCGTAAGGCTACAATGTCTAGGCTTGCTACCTATATGGGAACTAAAATTGGTGGTGGGTTAGAGTTTATTGCTTCTACTGATGCTAGTGATACTGCTACTATTGCCTTTACAGGTTTTGACAGTAGCAAATATGACAATTATGTTTTTATGATTGCTAATTTTTTACCTGCTACAGACGGTCAATGGCTTAGAATAAGGTTATCTGTAGATGGTGGGAGTAATTATTTATCAGCTAGTGACAGTTATACCAGTAACTCTACTGCAGCAATAGGTAACGGTGACAGCACTTACATAGGCTTTGGATACAGTGGCGTGGGTAATGCTGCAGGTGAAGGTCTTATTGGAGAGGTGCATATAAATGGGCCTCACTTAAATGTACCAACATTTGTTTATAATCATGGTTTAATAGTGGGTACTAATGGTGCACTTGAGTTATATGCTTCGCAATATGGTGCTGGAAAAACTAAAGCTGCCACAGTTGTAAACGCAGCACAATTTAGTTTTACAAGTGGTAATATAGCATCAGGAACAATTACTATGTACGGTATGGTTAATTCATAAGGAAACAGAATGTCAGGATATATAGGCGCAATACCTACCCCACAGGCTACACAGAGTCGGGACGTATATACAGCCACATCAAATCAAACTACATTTACTACCCAAGGGTATACGCCTGATCTTGTTTCTGTATATCTTAACGGGGTACACTTAGCAAGGGCAGACTATACAGCTACCAATGGGTCAGACGTTGTGTTGGCCTCTGGTGCTACAGCTAATGATACAGTAGAGATTGTAGCCTTTAGTACATTTGATACAAGTAACAGTGTATTTACAAGTGATGTAGTAGCCTCTGGTGCTACACTTCAAGCCACAGGTGACACAGCAGCAGGGGATGATGCAGCTATTGGTTACACTGCAGCAGAAGGTATTATCATTACTGGTCAGGGTACAACCAATGATGTAACCATTAAGAATGACGCAGATGCAGACGTAATTGAAATACCTACAGGTACTACTTCTGTTACCATGACAGGCTCACTAAAGCCTCTGACATATCAAGAAACATACGTAGCTAATAGCACAGGTTCTACAACTACACTTGATCTAGCTACAGGCACATCCTTTTCTGTTACACTATCCGAGAACACTACCTTTGCATTTAGCAATCCACCTACAAGTGGTACAGCATACAGCTTTACTTTGTTTATTACTCAGCCTTCATCAGCTAAAACTATTGCTTGGCCTAGCTCAGTAGATTGGGCAGGAGGATCAGCACCAGATGCACCGGGAAATAGTGAAGTAAACGGATACGGTTTCTTTACACGTGATGGTGGTACTACTTATTACGGCTTCCTTGGAGGGGCAGCACTTGGCTAAGTCATTCTTCAATACAGGATTGTTAGGTGCTGCTGGTGGTGGAGTAGAACTACCCTCAGATGATCAGTTTAATCGTGTTAGTTTTCTGTCGCATTTTGACGGTGCAAACAACGGTGTAAACAATGTGTTTGATGATGGCTCTGCAAACAACTACACAGTCACTGCTGCTGGCAATGTAACCCAAGGTTCCTTTGGGCCATTTGCTAAACCTGATGGTGAGTGGGGTGTGTCGTTTGATTCATCCGATGTTGCCCCAATTTCGGCGGCAGACAGTGCCGATTGGGATTTTGCAAGTGGAAATTTTACTGTTGAAGCGTTTGTTTTTCCAACCAAGTTAGGCACTTATCAGCCCATAATCGTTCATTGGGGGGACTTTAGTGGCAGTAATATTGCGTGGTCTTTAAATTTAAGTAACAACGATAAATGGTCGTTTCTATTTAAAATAGGCAGCACGATTTATGAAGCTGGAGTAGGCGATGCTGTTGTTGCTGCGGGTCTAAACCAGTGGTATCATCTTGCCGCCGTTAGAAATGGAAATGATTTCACGGTTTACGTCAACGGAACAGCGTATGGCACAGTTATAACTAACGCTGGTACAATAAATAATTGTACTGATGTTTTGCGAATTGGTGCTTACCATGCGACTTACACTTGGACGGGCAACATAAGTAATGCCAGAATAGTCAAAGGTACAGCAGTTTACACCGGAAACTTTACTGCACCGACAAGCAAACTGACAGCCGTAACAAACACTAAATTGCTGACTTGCCAATCAAATCGGTTTGTTGATAATTCTGCTTCTGCTCACACACTCACATCAAGTGGCAAAACAGCAATCTCAGCATTTGGCCCGTTCCTAACCAGCAATGTGTATGACGCAGCGGTAAACGGGGCGAGTGCCTACATGGATGGTAGTGGCGATACACTCCGAGCTACTTGGACAGCAGCAAATATTATTAATCAAAACTTTACGTTAGAGTACTGGCTATATTATACGCAAACGTCTGGATATGGGTCGGTTAGTATTGGTGCTAACGATAATAGTGCTAGTTACACTTCTTTGACGTATCTTGCTTCTAACGGTCAAGTTTTTAGTGATGACGGACAAAATAGTGGCTCAGGCCCAGACGTTGGAGCAGGAGCTATTAGCCCCAATTCTTGGAACCATTTGGCGTTGGTCCGGGTATCTAACGATATGTTTATTTATATCAACGGAGTAAAAAAAGTAACGAAGGCCATTACTGCTAGTTTATTTCAAGGCCAATCTGGTGAGTTCGGAATAGGTTACATTGCTAACCCGTTGGAAGGCTACATATGTGACGCAAGAATAGTGACTTCTGCCGTATATACTGGCAATACATACACTGTACCAACAGCCCCATTGACAGCAATCACAAACACCAAGCTACTGCTCAACATGGCAGATGGTCAGGCGATTGACAGTGCTGCACAGAATAATCTGACGTTAGTTGGTACTGCTAAAACTAGCACTGCACAGAAAAAGTTTGGCACTGCGTCTTTGTTGTTAGATGGCAATAGTGACGGTGCAATTTTAAATGGTGATTCATTTAATGCTGGCACTGCGGGGGATTTCACTATTGAACTTTTTGCCAGATTTGTCGCACAGCAAGATTATATGGCGTTAGTTACTAACTGGGCGAATGGAAACAACGATTGGTACTGGGGATATTATGCAGCTAATGACGAGCTAAGATTTTACCCCGGCCCTAAAAGTTTTTCGTTTAGTGCAAGCAACGATACTTGGTATCATATTGCATTGGTAAGAACGGGGGGCAGTTTAAAATGTTTTGTTGATGGAACTCAAGTTGGAAGCACACAATCAGACGCCACAGATGTTCATCACTCTCCCTATATTCTTTTAGGTAAGCATGGCAATGGCGAATACTTTAACGGGTATATGGATGAAATACGTTTAAGTAATTTTGCCCGTTACACCAGTAATTTCACAGCACCGACAAAAGCATTCGCAGATAAAGGACAATAACAATGAAGATAGCAAGATTAGATGGCAGCACTATAGGTGAGATAGCAGACCACAAGTCTTTATTCCCTAACACTAGCTTCCCTAAAGCTGGGCCTGATGCGGATTGGCTGGCGGCTAATAGCTGTGCCGAGGTGGTTGTGTTCTTAGCTTACGATAGTGCCACGCAGAAGAACGAGGCAGTCACGCCATATCTGCAAGACGGTAAAGTTTATACACGCCGTGTCACTGACATGACCTCTGAGGAACGTGCTGCTGTAGTCACTGCTGCTAATGCTGCAATAGCTACACGTAACAGAGCAGAAAGAGATAAACGTCTAGCTGCATGTGATTGGGTAGTAACAAAAGCACTAGAAGCTGGTGGGTCTGTGCCTAGTGCATGGGTAACTTACCGTACAGCACTACGTGATATTACAGGACACTCTAACTGGCCTAACCTAAACTATCCTGACATGGAAGGCAAAGGGGGCGATTGGCCTGTGGAGCCTAGCTAATGGATATAAACTGGACATTAGTAACAATAGCAGGAGCATTACTAGCACAGGGTGCTGCTGTAGTATGGGCAGTGTCCAGTATGGTATCAGACATACAGTATAACAGGGCTGAAATAGCTGATGTAGAAAATAGCACAGCAAGACTAGCTGATGATATACATGAAAATGACGTAATGATTGCACGTATTGATGCAAATGTAGAAGCAATCAAGGAAGCATTAAATGTGGTTACAACTAATCACGCAAAGAGATAATTAAATGATTGACCCCGTTACAGCTTTTGCTGCAGCTAATGCAGCCTTCAAAGGGGTCAAGATGCTAGTAGGTGCTGGCAGAGAAATACAAGATGTATCACAGCAACTAGGTGCATGGTACGGTGCAGTAGCTGACATTACTAGGGCTGAGTCCCAACGTAAAAACCCTACATGGTTAGACAAGCAGACACACGGTACTGACAACATAGAACAAGAAGCAATGGACATTATTGTTCGTAAGAAGACATTGCTTGAGAAAGAAAAAGAAATAAAGTTTATGTTAGACTACAGGTTTGGTCTTGGCACATACGATGAAATGTTAGGCATGCGTAGACAGATACGTAAGGAACGTGAAGATACTGTATATGCGGCGATGGAAGCTAAAAGACAGATGGCAAACAACGCAGCTATAGGTGGCCTATCATTACTAATCATTGGTGTATTAGGTGGGGGCATATATCTGATATCACTAGGAATTGGTTAATGATTAATATTGTTGTGTTACCCCTTGTGTTAGCAGGGCTGCTAAGTAACCCTGAGTTTGTACAGTGTCACTTAGCAAAAAGAGTTAAAATACAGGGAGAAATGGTTTGCATTTACCGTGGACCTAATGGTACAATAGGATATCATTACCCTATGTTTAAGTTTAGTGAATGCCCTAAGACGTATATGTGCAGGTACACACCTAATGCTAAGAAAAAAGTAAGTGTTCAAGATATACTTGACGGATTAAAGGACGGATTTTAATAATGAAATTTGCAGGTTTTACCCCAGAGCAGAAGCATAAAGTGGTTCAAACTATGGGCTACAAAGGTAAAGTAGATAATACGGAAATGGACAAGTTTATTAAGTCCACTCCGGGAAATTCTAGTGCTTATGATATGGCTATGCAAGCAGCGGAGAATGCAGTGGGCGGAATTAAAAAGATGGCAGAAGGTGGAACTGTTACTACGGCAACTACTACTGCTGATGAAGATGCTAACACAGCTAAAACACCAGAAGAGTTAGCTGAAGAAGAGAAAAAAGCAAACGAAGAGAAGAATAAAGCTATTAGTGATATGTCATACAAGTCTGTAAGTGATCCAAAGAGTATGGCTAGTACTGTTACCCCTGTTAAGATGACAGAAGACCCTAATCAAATTTTAAGTTCTACTTCAGGTCAATTAGATGACGTAACAACTCAGGCTACAGCTACAGGTGTAACTGCTTCTCAAGCTACTCCTCCTGCTGAACTAACACCAGAAACAATATCTGCATCAGCAGTAGCAGATAAAACACAGGATGAGTTAGACAAAGTAACAGCAGCACAAGGTACTGTATCTGATAAAGCTCAAGTTACTGCTGCTAAAGGTGATCCAACTAAGATGACTGCCTTAGGTACTGAGGATATTGTTCAAATTACTGACCCTACTCAGATAGTTCCTCCTCCTGCTCGTAAGGTAGAAGAAGGTGAGATGATTAGTGGTTCTGCTGTGGACATGGCTGCAGTAAAAGAAGCAACTGACATTCAAGCTGCTACTGCTGACCCAAGTAAGAAAGCTACAGTACAGGGACAACTTGAAGGTTTAATGCAAGACTTTGAGGGTGGTGCTACACCTCCTTGGGCTGCAGGAGCCATGAGAGCCGCTACAGCAGCTATGGCTGCACGTGGCTTAGGGTCTAGTAGTATGGCTGGACAAGCTATCATACAGGCCACTATGGAGGCTGCACTGCCTATAGCACAACAAGATGCTTCTACTGTTGCATCCTTTGAGGCACAGAACTTAAGTAACCGTCAACAGACTGCCTTGTTTGCTGCACAACAACGTGCTGACTTTCTTAAGTTAGACTTTAACCAAGAGTTCCAAGCACGTGTAACTAATGCTGCTAAGATTAGTGACATTGCTAACATGAACTTTACTGCTGACCAGCAGATAGCTTTAGAAAATGCACGGTTGACACAGACTGCAAATCTTGCTAATATGTCAGCAGTAAACGCTAAGGTTATGGCTGATGCTGCTGCTATGAGTCAAATGGATTTAACTAACCTATCTAATGAGCAACAAGCTGCTGTACAGAACGCTCAAAACTTCTTGCAAATGGATATGGCTAACTTAAATAATACACAGCAAACCTCTATGTTTAAAGCTCAAGCTATACAACAGGCACTGCTTACTGATGTTGCTGCTGAGAATGCTTCTAAACAATTTAATGCAACAAGCAAGAATCAAACCAATCAATTTATGGCAAGTCTTAACTCACAAGTCTCGCAGTTTAACACAACACAGACTAACGCTATGAATCAATTTAATGCTGGTGAGACTAATGCAATCTCTAAATTTAACGCTGAGATGAAAAACCAACGAGACCAGTTTAATGCTACTAATACTCTTGTCGTGGCTCAGGCTAATGCACAGTGGAGGCAGAATATTTCTACTCTTAATACTGCTGCTGAGAATGAAGCTAACATGGCTAATGCTAAGTTTGAAAATGGACTTACAGAAAATGCTATTAATCAAATCTGGCAACGTGAAAGAGATATGATGGCCTATGCTTTTACTGCAGGGGAAAGTCTTGCAGAAAGAAATCTCAAGATAGTAGTAGCAGATAAAGACTTAAGCAGTGTACGTACACAAATAGATGCACAAGAAGATGCTGCTAAGTCTGAATTTATGTATAGATTTCTATTCTCATAAGGAAAAATAAATGTCATACTCTAAAGATGCATATGAAAATGCTGTAACAAATGCAGCATCAGAAGCTCTAAACCTTGCTAAATCTGTGGGTACAATTAAAGGTGGACCTGCAATTTACAAGTCAAGAACTGATGGCTCTTTAAAAAGTAAACCAGAAGTAGGCAGCTTAATGAGTCGCCCTACTTATTTGCAAGAACGTCAAAGTAATTTTAAAGAAAGTATGATGAGCTATCTAGTAGCAGAAAATAAAGCTTTGGCTGATCAGGCAAGTGTTTATGGCGATAGGATGTTAAAAGAAGATGAGCTTTTAAGGCGCTTTGGTGTTAACTTAGAACCCGGCCCTAAAGACTCATCTACACGTGGTTCTGAAGAAGTTTTTGGTACTGTTGCTAAAATAGTAAATGCAATTAGTATGGCTGAGAGCAGTGGTGGTAAAAATACAAACCATCCTCTTGTTAAAAAGGGTATGTACAAAGGTCAAAGAGCTATTGGTGAATATGCTATTATGCCCGGAAATGTATCACAATGGACAAAACAAGCTCTCGGTTATGAAATGTCAGTAGAGGACTTTAAAGATAATCCTGACGCACAAGCTTATGTTACAGAATATAAAATAAATGAATATTACAACAAGTACGGTACAGTTGAAGACGCTGCATCTGTTTGGTTTACAGGAAAACCTGTAAGAGAAGCTGGTAATGTTAGTGATGGATACACAACTGCACCTGAGTACTTACAAAAATTTATGGGTTTCTATAAAGGAAGATAAAAAATATGATGTACGATAGACCAATTCCGGGACAGTCTCTTACTACTGAACCTAAGAACGCTCCTTATGAAAATCCACCTGAGATTACTAATGTGGATGAAGCAATCATGCACCACATAGATCACTTAAATAATGAAGAAGCTGCTGAAGATATACTAGACTTTATTGAGGCAGGAGTAGATGTTAAAACACTGACAGAGGCTGTGATGCGTAGTGCTGTTATGCAGGGTATCCATAGCATAGATATTAGCTTAAGCATAGGTCCAGTCTTACATGAGTTTATACGTGGTATTCCTTTAGCTGCTGGTATTGATTTTGAGGAAGGCTTTGAAGATAAAGAAGCTAAGAAGGTAAAAACTTACTCTCGTCAAATGTCTTCTGCAAAGAAAATACTAGACAGGTTAGGCGTAGATGATGCTCCTATAAAAGAAGATAAAGAACCAGTGGTAGAAGATAAACCTTCTGGTTTGATGGCAAGGAGAGCTTAAATGGCTATAAGTTTTGTAGGTCTACTAGAGGGCCAAAAAGGTCTAGCGGCGGAACAAGCTGCTGCTGCTAAGGCACAAGAAGATAAAGAGTGGCGGCAACTTATTCGTCAAGATAGTGTTGATGCTAAAGAACAGGCTCAAGCTAATTTTCTTCGTGGCATTAAAGACAAAAGATTTACTGCTTTAGCAGCCGCTGGTACAAAATACTTTAATGATCGTAAGCCTACTCAAGCTATGGTACAGGATTTATCTTTTCTTAAAGAATTAGTAGGAGAAGTAGAAAGTGGCAATGACTGGTTAGACAGTCTGGGAAGTAACCCTGCTCTAATAGCAAAGGCTGCTGATGCTGTAAGAAAAGCACAAGAAAAGAATGGCTTTGTTGTTACTGGTGAAGACTTAGTAGCTAACTTTAAAATTATTGGTGCAAGTAATAATCCAGATGCTGCATTGCAAGAGTTTGCTAACAGGGGTGATTTATATAGTCAGTTTGCTGAAGGTGATATTCAAGACGATGATTTTTACTTTGACTTTCTTGCAAGGGCTTCTGCACCTGTTGCTGCTCCTACTACCACGTATAAAATTATTGACCCAAAGAAACTAGGTATGAATCAGCCAACTTCTGAAGAGTATGCAAGACAAAGAACTATTTGGGATGATAAAACAAATGATTTACTTGGAACAGAATTAAGACGTATAAAAAGTTTACCTGTTGATCAACAAACTGAAGATATACTTGATCAAGGTAGGATTCTGGCAAGAGCCGAACAAAATGCAAAAGAAGGTGATAAATCTTTACGTGATTCTTTGTTTGGTCAAGACGCTTGGGATATACTAGAAGCAGAAAACAGAGACCAACCACAAGTCTTTGGTTCTGCCTTTCCTAGACCCCCTTCTGGTAATAATGCTCCCAATGCTCCTACACCTGTATATCAAATTGGTCAAGAGGCTACTGATAGAGAAGGAAATGTAATAGTGTTTACAGAAAATGGTTGGGTTCCAAAATGAGTGGGGTTTTTGAACTCCCAGAGGGATTTACTGTTACCCCTATTCAACCTAATCAACCAGAACCTTCAATGGAACTTCCTGAAGGTTTTACTGTTGACCCTGTCCAACCTACTTCTTCACAACTTCCTGAAGGCTTTACACTTACACCAACTCAACCTCTTGATGTTACTACCCTTGAAAAAGGTACTTACACTGAGGACGATCTAGTAGGTGAGAAGTATTATGGCACCGTGTCTGAGTACATGAAGAACCGCTATAATATTGAAGAGGGTGACAACTATAACAGAGAAGACATAACTCGTATGTTTATGAACAACATGCGGGGTTTTGCTGGTGGTAACACTACACGTGCTGTATCTGAGGTTGCATATCTTAACAGTCTTGATGAGGAACAACTGGGTAAAGTAGGAGAAGCATATACTCTGTTTGAAGGTATGGCTAATCTTTATAGTGATGAGACTAGCTTTGGTGAAGCTGCTGGTGGTACTTGGGACTATGTTCGTTCCTTCCTTGCAGACCCAGTAAACTTAGTAAGTCTTGGTGTGGGTAAACTTTTTGCTAGTGGTGGCATGAAAGCTGGTACTAAGGCTGCACAGATCATGGCTAAAGAAGCTATGAAAAGACAACTTGCAAAAGGTGCTACTAAGAAAGCTGCAGAAGAAACTGCTAAAAAAGTTTTTGCTAGACAGTCTGGACGTATCAGTGCAGAAGCTGCTAAACGTCTTGCTAAAAAAGAGGGTAAGAAGTCAGTAGTAAGAGAAGTAGCTGGTACGGTAGCAGTAGATACTGTACAAGCCATAGGAACTACATACGCTTACGAAAACAGTTTAGTACGTACTGATGTACAGGAGGAGATTAATCCCTACTCCTTGGGCTTTGCTGCCCTTGGTACTATTGTTTTAGGTGGTGCTGTAGGTGCCGCTACTTTAGGGAGAGGTTCAGGAGACTTTTTAGGAACAGAAGCTTTAGGTTTAGCTACTAATGTGGAAGTAAATAAAACCCCACTTCTTAGTATGACTGATATGTTTGGGTTTAATTTTTCTGCTGGTGATGAAGTAATAAAAAAAGGTCCGGGAAAAGCTGACGTAGATAGTGCGATAGTAGAAACACCTAGGGGTTCTGTTCTTGGATTTGAAGATGGTAAGGTTGTTGTTCAATTTCCAGATGGAGAAGTTCAATATCTTAACAGGTCAAACTTAAGACTAGCTGACAATGAGGCTACAGGTGGCAATGAAGGTGTACTTCGTAGCTGGAAGAAACTTGTAAGTGAGGGACGAAAAACAAACCTAAGAGAAAAAGGTAAGGTTCAAGAGGTAGATGAAGCTTTTATTGGACCTATTAAGCCACCTAAACTAGAGGAGCTTGATGATCAGTTCTTTACTAAAATGTTGCTTGGAGATACTAATCTAGGCATCAGGGGAATAGTAGAGGCAATGTCAGAGCAGGGCTATGTCTTTCGTAGGAGAGGTAAGAATGACACCATTAGTAAATTTATTTTGGATGCTTTGGTTAGTACCAAAAGACACAAGTTTGCTGGTGATGTGGGAGAAGAAGAATTTGAGAGTGTAGCAGCAAAATATATTTCAGACTTTAAAAAAGCTACAGGTGTTACTCAAGTAACTATTAAAAGTGACAAAGATGGTACAAGTAAAGTTGCTCAAATTAATATGGATAACTTTGCAGAATTATTTGCAGCTAAAATTAGTGATGCTGCAACACTTCAGTCTGCACTATCAAGAGCCGCAAAAGAACTAGGTCTGAATGAAGCAGATGCAAAGAATATAAAACTTGATGATTTGGCTGGAATTAAAAGGTATGGTATTGATACGTCACAACCTGAACAATTAAACAAGTTTCAAAAGTTTGTAGAACAATACGTAGGTGAAGGTGTAAGGGCTAACCAAAACAGGATTATTAGGTTATTGGTATCTAATCCTTCTACTTCTGCTTTAAACTTAGTTGGTTGGGGTGCTGCTACTTCAATGAACTCTGCTGCTGATATGGGTGTGGCACTTATGCAACTACCTCTGGCTGGTATGTATAGGGTTATTGGTAATCAAAAGAAATCACAAGAAGCAATGCATGTAGCCAGTTCTCTAGCTAGAGCTAATCGTCAACGAGTAAGAAACTTGCTTGACCCTAACATGACATATGATGCATTTAAAGCTATTGCAGTAAAAAACCCAAAACTGCTAAAAGAGTTATCTGAAACACTAAGCGGAGGAGTAGATACAGGAAAGGCATCTACATTTAATCCTAATCAGACAGCATACGGACGTTTTGCTGATGAAACAGTTGATGTAATACAAGGAATTACTTTTGTTACAGCTCAAGATGCTATTACTAAATCTCAAGAGTTTACTTATCAACTAGATAAAGTACTAAGAATTAACTTTAAAAAAAGTTGGAGTGATTTTTTTAATGATGAGATGGCTGGATCAGCAATGAAGAGCCAAAAGTTTGCAGATGCTGTTGCTACTGCCGTAGTAGAGACTCAGAAGGCTACTTATTCTAAGTCTTATGAAAGTCTAGGTCTTATACCAAAAACTATTGAACAAGCACGTAATGTTCCCGGACTTGGTTTATTGGTTCCTTTTGGTCGTTTCTTTAACAACACAGTAAACTTTATGGTAGAGTCATCTGGTGGTGCGCTTGTACTCAAGGCAGCTACTGGTAAAGTGTATAAGGAAAAAACAGCTAAAGAGTTAGCAGTAAGAGCAGCTATTGGTTGGGGTACAATGTATGCTTTATCTGATAACGAGAAGTTTAACAGGGACGAAGGCCTAGCTTGGGATCAGAAGAGAGACAGATTTGGTGCTGTAGTAACTGATAAATATGATTTTCCTCTTTCTCATCTTAAGGCAGGTGCTAGGATTATGTCCTACTATACACATGGTGGAGAAGTATCTACAGAAGAAGTTGCTCAAATTGCAGAGACAGTTGGACTAGGAGCTATTACACGTCAGCTTAACCAGACGGTAGACGGGCTTGGAAGTACTCTTGCTGCTGCTATTGCGGGAGATGTATCAGCTATTAAAGAACTACAAAAGGTTGGTATTAAAATGGGTAGCCAAGCTATATCAGGCACCACTAGATTTCTAGACCCAGTTAATCAAATAGTAGGATTAGCCAGAGGATCAGACTATGTAGCTATTGATAGAAGAGACAATAATAGGTTTGTAAATGATAGCTTTCGTTACATGGATCAAATAATCGGTTCCATAGGAGGAGACTTAGCACCTCAAAGATATAGAGCAGCAGTAGGTAAAGAGATTCAAGATGCTGGTAAGATTATTGGCACAAGAGAAGTAAAAGTATCTAACCTGTCAAAAATAATGAACATGATAGGAAGAGCAGATTTTAAAGCTGACATGGCTCTTTATCAAAGTGGTTCTGCTAAAGGTAGCAACAGGTACGCAGAAATGTTTAATACATTTGGAGAGTATGGAGCTGCTAGACTTTTAAAGTCTGGTGTAATGAAAGACAAGTCTTTAGAAGAAAAACAAGAGCGTGTTAAAGAAGTCTTGCAAAGAGCTAAAGCCCTTACAAAAGAATTTATGGAAATTGGTGCTGACGAAGCTAATGATAGAGTCTTGGCTAAAATGATAAAAATGGTTGGTACTAGAGGTGGTATTAAAAAACTTGATGCAGCATTAAGAGACATGGGAATAGACATGGAGTTTGCTGACTTTGCGGACATAGAAACGACTACAGAAGCCTTACAGCAACTGGGTAATTTAGATGCGTTTTTAGAAGCTAAAGAGTTTAAGCTAGATAACCTACTGCCCTACTAACTTTCGTCATCTAACATAAAGTCTGCCCACTCGTATGCTGTACGCTTTACCTCAGTCATATTTAAAGCCCCTCTACTACTTGAAAGTATTCCAGCAAGAGCTTGTCCTGCTAGATACCTTCGGGAAGTGAGGGGCTTAAGTGTTCTAGGTGTACGTTTTTTGTTAGCGTATTTCTTGGCTTCTTCGGCTAAGTTTTTTTGACTCAATGTTCTTTACCTTATCTAAATTAAGGAAGTAGGCTTTGTTAAAACCATACTCCCAATCTCTATTATCTTTAGAATTTTTACGGTAAGGATTAGAAATATTACCTACCGTAAAGTCACGTCTACCTCGTTCGTATGGCTTCACTTATGTACCTCTTTCATAGCTTCTCTCATTCTCTGCATGTACCAGTCAGCCTTATCCATATCTTCCACAGGATTTTGTTTGTACCTGTGACGGTGTTGGTATTTAATCATGTTGCCATGACAGTATGCGATAAAACCTTCAATACCTAGTACCTGTCTAATGTAATCAATACATTCTATTTCTCCTGTGTTGTAGTGTAAGGGTTTACTTACAGGGTTAAAGTTATCTTTTGGTAAAGTCCACTTAGTCATTTTTTTCTCTCTCTCTCTGCTAACTTCAATTATATGAATACATGATTCGCTAAGGATTGTCAATAGTTATTTAATCACTCTTTACATTTCAATTAGAGTTGCGAGATGATTGAGGGCTTTTGACCGAGCCTTCATTTCATTCAGTGTCATTAGAACTAGATTAGTAGTTGTCAGGCTATTACCCTTAGACCAAACAGCATACATATCATCTAACTCATATTCGCCCTGAGAAGAATACACCAGTACAGACATTGGTTGAGCGACATACCCAACTCCTTGATACTTAGTGCCACACGCTTCAATGCTATACCACATTTTGTTATTTTCGGTCATGGTGGTTTCAACGATCATAGACATATTCGGCTCTCTTTCTGTTGGGTACATTATATGAATACATGATTCGTTAAGGATTGTCAATACATTTTTTATTAATCTTCATCTTCCCACATTTCATCGCAATCATCACATAAAGTATTATGAAAACATTCATCGCCGCATTCTTCACAGAACTGTTGAAAATCTTCCTCATAATCAAACATATCTTTATCATTGACTTCTGTTTTTAACAACGGATGCATCATGATAAACTCTACGGTATTATCTATTGCAGTTTCAACGCAACTATATCATATGTGGATTTGTTTGTCAATGTCTATACACCTTTATCTACATTAAAGGGAAATGAAGTACATTTACTCATTGCCTCTGCACTTTCATTTGGTCTTGAATTGTAAAGCCTTACCATATCCGCTTCTCTCCATTTTTGACAGGATTCTTCGGTTGTAAAGGCTGTGTTTGGCGAAAACACTATAAAAGTTTTTTCACTTGTTGTCGGTTCTATCATCATCATTACTACTGTATAAACCCATATCATATTACTTCTCCTTTTGTTTTTTGTATATGATCTTCCAGATAAATTTTAGCTTTTGTTATTCTTTCAAGGCTATCTTTAAATGCACCTAATCCTGTATTACAGTTAAAGCAAACCCAAGCTCTGAAGGTTTCAGTGTCATGGCAGTGATCTAACACCCAAGACTGCAGCATTTTTTGACCTGTCCTACTTAACTCTTTTATATCTCTGTTACAGATAGGACAACAGTATTCCTCAGTGGGATAGGGATGTATAGATTTTAAATGTTTTATAAGTCCTGATTGGTTTCTAGCACAAGTCCTACATTTTCTTTTTATTTCTCCTGCTGCCATGTGTTGAAAGTTATCAACTGGTTGAACTATACCACAGTTGTTACACTCTAAGCCCTCTTCACAGGGAGAAGGACTTAGTTTTTCAAAGAGTTCAAGTTGCATTAAGTAATGTCTACCATCTCACAAACATCACCAGTACATGCCATTGTTTGCATACCACTAGTGTTATCCTCTTGTTCATATTCAGCCAACTTAGACCAGTCAATACTCTTGGGCATAACAGAAAGAAGATTACGATAAGCTGTAACATCTACATCCTGATACGGTGCCTGTTGATAGGTGTGTTCATTAAAGGGTAGGAAGGAGACACCTGACATTTCATCAAAGTGTTTATACACAAATGCTCCTACTTCAAACCATTCATCAGCCTTAACGTTAATCGTTACACTAGGCTTATGTTCACACCAATGACGTTGATACATCAGCCACATTTCTAGTTGCTCTAATGCTGTCATATCAGCCGTACACACAGCTCCTTCTGGTGCTTGCATGGGAAAACTAAACACAGTAGTAGCATCAGGCTTCATAACATCAGGCTCACTAGGGATACCTGAGTCAATCATAAACTGAGTTAATGGGTCTTTATTATCTCCACGCACAGTACGGATATAATAGGGACTGTGACGAGCATGAATGCCAGAAGATGAGTCAACCAGTTGGGAAACTGTTCCACTGGGCTTGACACAAGTAATAGCAGTGCTATGAGGGATACCAAGACGGTCAGCCCACTCAGCGTTAGTAGAAATAGCCACATTTTTAAGCTCCTCCAACGTACTAGCTAGACCTTTATTGTCTAAGGTCATCAGCTTATTATCCATTATCCCCGTGAGTGACACACCGAGCAATCTTTCTGCCGCTGTGTTGGTGTTCCACACCTTACGCAAGTATGGAAAGTGGGTGTAGGTGGATTGAATGGTTCCAAGTATAGTTGCAATGCGGACTTTTCTTCCAAGGTCTTCAAAACTATCCGTAGCACGGACAACAACTTCCGTAAGATTGCAGAACTGATTCGGCCTAAGAATGATTTCTGAACATGGGTTTGTTCCGAACTCGTAGCAAGACTCTCTACGGCCATTTTTTGCAGCTTGTTTAACTGATGCTTCTCTGTTGAATATTCCTCGTTCTCCACTACCACTCTCCATTAGTGCAGTCCACTCACGCATGAATGACATACTATCAGGTTTATCTGTGTATGCTACAGAATTATTAGCCAAGGCTCTATGTCCTGCGTTCTCCCACCAGTTACCTGACTTAGCATGGCGCATACGATCATCTGATAGGTTAGAGAGACTGATCATAGCACTACGGCGTACACCACCTACTACAACTACTTCACCTATCTTGCACATCAGGTCATGACATTCTATACTAGATAGTCTACGGCCTTGAGCTTGTTTGAAAGTAGTAATAGCAAAGTTAAACAGATCAACCAACGGAGCAGGACCAGATGCTCTACCACCAAACGTCTTAAGTTTAGCACCAGCAGGTCGTACTTTAGACACATCCCATTTAGGGATTTCACCAGCCCATAGGAGTGCCAAGATTTGCCTGAGACCTTTAGCCCAACCTTCCTTGCTGTCCTTAATGACGACACACGTTTCGCTCTGGAAAAGAGTAGGAACATCAGGGAGTTTAGTAATGAACTGACGCTCAACACTGAAACCAACCCCCGTCCCGCAAAGGAGGATGAACATAGCCTCATCAAAAGACTTAGGGTCATCTACGGGTAAGTAGGAGCAGTTATACATACAGGTGTTGTCCCTGTCTGCCGCTTTTCCAGCAGTCATTAACGACCTCATACTGGGCATAACCTCAAGTGATAGTAAGTGATGCCTAATACCTTCAACTTCTGACTGGTTCTCTAACCCTGTAAGGGAGTCATCTAAGGTAGTACCTCCACTACATTCAGGCAGTAATGGCTTTACAATATTATCTATGTAACGTTCTACTGTTTCTCCCCATGTCTCACGGCGTCCTTCATCTTCAAGCCATCGTGCATAACGGCTGGTTGCAATAAAAGTCTGATAGTCTGTTGGTAGGTAGTTGTTATTCATCTGTCTTCGCCCATTCTCATACGAAATATTTCTCTTCTTCCAGTCTTACCTAAGTTTGCTTCAAAGATAGTCTTAGCTTTCTCAAGTAGGATACAAGCAAACAGCAAGGTTTCTTCCCTGCTGTCGCACATCATAATCTGTTGGTCAATAGGCTTTATCAACTCATTGGCACGTATTTGTATCTTACTCCTTTTACCTTTCATCTCCACTCCCTTTTAAAGTCCCTCTGGACTCTCGCCCATCTAGTTTAATCATGTTCTGGGTAATAACAGAAGCTAAGTTGAAGTTGTAGTAGTTAGCTAGTGCCGTAGTGTAGAACAAAACATCACCCAACTCACCTAGAATAGCTTCAGGTGTTACCTTTGTTTTGTCACGGATACGTTTCTTAATCTTACCTGCTACTTCTCCCGCCTCTTCACAAAGGCCAAGAACATTTTCATTTAGTCTGTCCTGTGGGTCTGTAATGATCTTACGTTCTACCCACTCACTATAGTCTTGAAAAGATTTCATATCTTCTTTCGTAATCATTTGAACGATCCTTTTAGTTTTTTCATAAGTATTTCCCTCACCACATTTAAACTGCTCAGTTGATAAGTAAGATTAGTACTGACAGAGTGATTTTTTTGTAACTCTCCAACCCAACTTAACTGTTCTTTATTAAACGTGTCCGTATCGTACTCAACATCATCTAGCGTTATCTTAGTCATTTAGTGTCACCTCACAGTTTGTTATTTCTACATCGTCTATATCGTGCATGATATTGTATAACAGCTCTTTTATCACAAGGGGACTAGAAGGATTATCCACCTCTAAAAAATTAGCGGTGTGGTCTACTTCTATGTTTAAGATTACTTCATATTTCATTGTCATAATCCCCTAGTTATACTCAACTAAACACATTTGTCAACCTCAATCATCATAAACTCCTTGGGGGTATTCACCCTCAAGCTCAAGAGGTTCTATGTTTTTATCAAAGTATTTTCTCCACTCGTACGCTCCATCCAAAGAGTCAAACCAAAAGTTGTGTTCATCTATTTTCTTGTCCACTTCTACCTTACACACCAATAGGTACGCAAAGTCTTCTGGTAATTCATCTCTCTCAGGCATATCTTCGCGGGATATTGGACCTTCAATAATACCCCACACCTTAACTGCACTACTCACTGTCTTTACCTTTCCAGTTTTTTAACAATTCCATATAGTGATTCATACCTACAACAACAAGCCAAGGCTTTCTGTCTGATCTATAAAACACTACAGGCTCTCCTTTAGCATGGTTGGATGCTTGATCCAAGTACCCATACACAGTTTTTAGTCCTTCTTTTCTTCTTTTTACCTCAATAGAAAGAGGTATCTTTTTTCTAGCAGCAGGACTTAATTGTATATCTTCACCTGTATCACCCATAGTTGTGGACTTGATATCATCAGGCTCAAACTCTGAAAAGGTTTCAAGTAGTTTGTCTCTTACTTCTTGTTGACCTGTACGACCCTTAGCTTTAGCTGCACTTGTCTTAGGCACTTGGTGGCTCCCATATTTGACCTACTTCTCTTCTTAGCCATAGGAGCCTAGCATTCTCAATGACACGCTCTTTGTCACCGTCGTATGCATCAACGCAAGCATCCCACAATTCAATCTCAGTGTTGCAATTAAGTAACAACTTCTTTGCTTTTACTGGCCCACACTTGTACAGGCCAATAATATTGTCAGCGGAGTCACCAGTAAGTATCTGAGTGTAGAAGAACTTAAGTCCTTGAAATTCTCCTACGACAGAAAACAGCCTCTTACTCAGATTGTAGTGGTAGCAAGGTATCTGTAGCATGTCCTTATCAATACTAGCAACAAGGGCGTTCTTGCCATAGCTAGTGGCTTCTATTGCTATCAGATCGTCTGCTTCCTCCCCACTGCTAACGATTGCACTGTACTTGTTGCACATATGCTCTCTGATAGCAGGTAGATGTATTGGTTTAGCCGAGTCCTTACGGTTGCCTTTATATGTAGCTGTCTTTGCTATATCAAATCTAAAGTTCCCTTTACCTGTAAGGAAGACTTGATGATTGCCTTCCGTGAAGTATTCAGAGTCTTCTAAGGCTGTAGAAACCAAGCTATCTGTTTTTAACAAGGCTTCTTCAACAGTAAGATCGTTAGAGGAAAACCCCGCACGATAGGCTATGATATCACCATCAATTAGGGTTTTCCAATTCTGTTTCATTAGAAGGGAATCTCGTCTTCTAATACCTTGTTAGCTGCTTTGACAGGGGGAGGGCTACCCACAGACTCGTAGACAGGCACACCAGAACTACCAGTATGTTCTACAAGTTCATGAACATCAATCCGATCCAGTCGGCTACCTACAGTCCCGTACTTAGTGTCATAGACTGATAGGTACACATCAGCAATAGTACCATTGCCTAGCTCACCATCCTCAAAGTTCCAAGGCTTATTACTTCCAGCCTTGTAGATTTCTGGTGCGCCACTGCTAAAGTCAAAGCCGCTATTGAACTTACGGTCAACTTTAGTCACCATCCCACGCCCTTCTGGATCAGGTTTAAATGCGCGAGGGAACCCAGTAGCCTTTAGAAGCTCCATGTTCTTATCATCAAGGATGATGTTGACAGTGCAAGCACCATCATACTGCTCGTAGGTTCCCGGAACTGAGTCCGTAGCTTTGTAACCTACCTTGTCACGATTCTCTTTGAACACTTTTGCCCATTCAAGAACCGCTCTTAATTTAACTCCACGTTGTGCCATCTTTGGCCTCCTTTAATGTATGTCGGCATAGGTTGCGCCGTACTGCACATCTATACCAAGGTCTACGTTCAGTTGCAAGTGCTTATTTAACATTTTTATCGCATCTTGCAAAGTTTCTGTGTGTAGTGCTTCATCTCCTTTTTTTACTACATTGATTGTCTCGTCATGAAACTGTCCAATCAGGTTAGGTCTTTCTGATCTATAGTTATAAACCCACCTGTCAAAACAGTATGCTCCTGTACTCTGGTTAAGAGTAGAGAATACATCCTTCTTAAAGCGTAACGTATGCCAGAACTTACTGACAGGGTTTTGTACCCACATCTGACCACCAATATTTCTAACTGGTTGATCGTCTACAAATTCTGTTACTGCTTTGTTTCGTTCCCAATAAGCCGTAAGCAAACTTCCAGCTTGTCCCACTGACATACCAGTTTCTCTGGAAAGTTTAGCTGCTCCTACGCCATAAGTAGCAGAATAATTAACCACCTTATAGTTCTTACGCAGTGTCTTTAAACTCTTCTCCCCACTGTTATGCATATCTATTTGTTCCTGAGTAATGGCCCCAGAATGTAACGCCAGATCAAGGTGAGGGTCAAAACCATCTTTACTCATTTCTTTAACATAGTCGGGGTCATAGGGCTGCATATAGTGTCGCTTAGTAGTATCTTCAAGTGAAGTCATATCAGCACCACAAAGAGTATGGTCGTCATCAGGTGCAAGTAGACAGCCTCTTACTTCCTTCCCCCAAGGCTTATCAACTCCCGGAAGATTGACCAATGGCTTACTGTGTTTAAAGCGTAGGGTGTTAGTAAGACCTGCTATTTCTGCCTTAACAAAGCCATCAACCTGACACTCCAAGAATCCCTTGAAGATAGCAAGTCTGTGTTGAATTACAGTAAGGCCATCAAGTACAGCTACCGCTTTATCCTGCTCCACAAGTAGTTGTACAGAGCGAGTAAGCTCACCATCTTTACGCACTTGAGGTATTCTTCTTTCTGATCCATCTTCTTCTTTCACGTATTTGTGTGTGCAGGGTTCCCATCCCATAGAATACAGCCAGTCCTTGACTTGATCAGATGATTTAGGGTTAGCAGGTTCAACACCTTTTACTACCTTCAACTCCCCCTCATACCCTTTGGGCATACCATACTCTTCAAGCAGAGCATCCCATTTATGTCCTAGTTTAGATACTGATCCATCTTCTTTGGTATACTTCTTAGGCTTAGTTGCTACCTTGTATATCTTGTTCATAGGCATAACATCAACAAGTTCTGCTACCTTTTGATCTTGTTGTGCTGTTAGGTCTGCTACACACTTCTCTGCTAGATCAACATCAAGTCTCCACCCCTGCTGTTCTGCTGTTGCTGCACACTGCATCTTGTATGTTAGATATTGCAGGTACTTATTTAGAAGTAGTTTGTCTTGTTCGTACACCCTCCTAAACTTAGATATTAAGTCCTGCCATAAGTGGTAGTTGATCTTAACATCTTCTTCACACCTGTGTGCATACTCCTCCTGAGTAAGACCCTTCCAGTCCTCAATCACAGGCTTGGGTATTCCAAAGTCCTCACCAAAACTTGCAAGACCATGTTTGGGTCTGTCAGTATTCATCACCCAAGACATAGGTAATGTGTCGTAGTAAGAGCAATTAAGTTCTATACCCAGTAGCCTTTCAAGTACAGGAACGTCATACCTAACAATGTTGTGACCAGTTATATGACTCTGCTTAGTAAGTAAGCTACGCATGTCATCATAGTCAAACAATGTCTTTACGTCCAAGGTTTCTGGATAGGTGTAGGAGAGGCAGTGTATCTTTGTAGGATTTAAACCATTAGTCTCTATATCAAATATTATCATGTACCCTCCGTCAATATGGTTGTTTCAGGATCGTAATAGACTGACCCTGCATGACCTAACTTAGCAAACGGTCTATTTTTGTCAAGGATAAAGTTAGTAGTGTTCTGTAATATTTCATCATCAGTCTCAGTGTCACGGTCTATCTTAATGCAGATGATTGCTTCCTCCTCCAAAGATGCTGCATACTTGGTACGACCATCATCATTGACCTGAGAGATAAAGATCACCCCAATGTTCAGCTCCTTGGCAAGTTGTGCTGCACGTGAGCCTAGTGTAGTAAGCGTACTGGTAGCACCATCAACCCCTGTGTTAGACAGGTATGCAAGGCGCTGTACGTGGTCTATAAAGATGTAACCAGCTCCATACACAGTAGCAGCAAGACGAATGTACTCTAGTAGCTTGAGAGGATCATCATGTGACCTCATCTCAAACACAATGGTACGCTCACCCTTGGTTGCTACCTTAGCTGCTTCTACTACCTTATCCTCAGAGATACCATTCTCAGCAGCATCATCCTTTGTACGAACGTTTAGCCCTAGGTGGTAGGTAGCCATAGCACGGTAGGTAGTAGATTTCATCTCTTCCATGTGCAGCAAGGCAATGCGTACATCAGGTGTCTTTAGCAGACCTGTCTCAAAGTAACGGATCACCTCAGTTTTACCTGTACCACGTGGTGCTTTGATGAATGTGATCCCACCCTTCACCAAGCCCCTAGTCTTATCATCAAGACCTGTGTGACCTGTGGGTACGTATTCGTAGGGGTTCTCATTGCGGATTGCTGCTTCTACCTCTTCATCAGAGCAGAAGAAGTTATCAGGTGAGTACCGTTGTGGCTTTAATGCAGCCCACTTAAGATCATCCGTGTCACCACTGGTTAAGAAGTCATTGGCATCCTTATGCTTGGACATAGGGACATACCAGAACTTATCAGCTAATGCCTCATACAGTTTATCAGCAGCACGTCTACCTGCATCATCTAACTCACCCGCATACACCACTTCCTTGAAAGAGTTTAGGTAGGCATGGTTAGCCTTAATAAACTTCTCTCCTATGGATGCGCTGGGCAGGGACTTGACAGGATACTTCTCCCCAAGGACTTGATAGAGAGAAGCAGCATCAAACTCCCCCTCAGTGATGTATATACGTGTGGCAGAGCCAGCATTAAAATCAGGGCCAAACAACTTAGCCATGCCTAGTCCTCTGTCCTTCACCCACGAATTAGACTTGTCATTATAGTCACGATACTTGACCGTGTGTGGATACTTGTATGCGTATCGTACTGGTACGCCACCCTCACCTGTCTGTATCTGTATACCGTACAGTTGACAGATGCTCTCATCCAAACCACGTATATCTTTGTAAGTAACACCTGTTACTGGTATATCCATAGGTTTAACCCTTTCTACTACTGGATAGTCTTCTTTCGCCCAATCAAACACTTTCTTCCCTCTCTTTGCGGGATATGACTCCCCACAGCTATGACAGAACCCATAACCTCCGTCGTTCCAATTAAATGCATCACTTGATCCACAGTCCTCAAAGGGACATGCTAGGTGCGGATTGTCAGCCATTTTGATCCTTTATCTCATAACCTTTGGGCCAGCAAGGACAATGAGGTGATCGGTGTCCTTCATCAGAGCTATGTACATTCTTTTTGTTACAGTTAGGACACTTAAAGGAACGTTGTCCGTTTTCCATAACAGTATAAAAAATAGGTATCTCATTTATCATTTTCTTAGTGCCTCCACTGATATTGGGAATAAATTAATCATCTCACTCAGTATGTATTCCGCAACTAACCTAGTCTCATACTGTGTGTCTAGCTTACATCTTAGATTGCACATATCCATGAAGGCGTCAAGACTACCTGACCAATACCATTCAGTCATGGTGCTTTGTGGCAACAACATACGTGCTTGTTCTGGGCATAAACCAAGATCAATTAATGAACTATAGTTATCCCCAACTAATTCAAGTATTTCTTCATATTCTTCATTAGGGTCTACTTCTCTACTATCATAGGGCCAAACCCCTTTGAATACACCATCACTACCTTGCTTCTTATCAGCACTGCGGCCACGCCATACGTCAGGCATATAGAACTCAGGTTCATCATCCACATACCTACGACTAATCTCATTCCAGCGTAGGAACTTATGCTTTACCAGTTGTCTAGCTACAAAGATAGGAGCCTTAACATGGAAGGATGCAAAGGCATGACCAAAGGGGCTATAGTGGCCGTGCTTGGCTAGGTAATGGATTAGTTTAGCATCCTTGTCTTTTAGTTTAGGTGGACCCCATGCATCACTCATATCCATTTCACTAGTCTTACCAAAAGATACACGTGCTGCATTGACTACACTCAGGTCACTACCCATGTGGTCTATGTATGTTACCTTAATCATTTATTTCACCTCTTTCTTTGACTGAGACTTGAACACAGGTAAGACCTCCATTTTTTGTATGCTTCCAAAGTATAGAATTTAAAGCATTAGTAGGTTTAGTTCTCCACAAAGTCCTGCCCCACTTATTTGAGACCATTTTACCTGTGTCTGTTTCTTTTATAGCCCACATATTTTCATTAATCATCAGTCATGCTCTCCGTTGTTACGTCTACCATTGTACCCATCAAGACGTTTAGCTACATCACTAAGCATCTGTGGGTTCCTACTGGCAGTATCAAATGTCCCTACAGTCACAGCTATTGCAGCCAGTAGTAACACATGCGCTATTGCTGTCAATCCAAAAACAAGATAACTGCCCAAGAAAATGCTAAATACAATGCACCACATCCATGCAAGTATCTGCAGGATCAAGTGACGGGCATTGTTGTCAGGTATATTCTTTAGTGGGCTTCTATCTGAGTCCATTATCAGTGTCCACGTTTCGTATATGTGCTGTCTCATTTGTACTCCTATTTTTCTTTTTCGGATATTTGCGGGTATATTTGCGGATATTCTTTTCTTTATGATGTAGAGGTCATAAACCTCACTTATGATCTGGGGATCATATATCATCCTGTTCTCCCAACCATATTTTAATTTCATTAGGATCATACATATCCCAAAAGGGAGTATCTTGTAACTCCCCATCTACCATGTATTGAATCGGTGCCTCATCCCCTAGCTCTGGATGTTCATATAAGGGAACCCCGCCAATGACACCTATTTGATCTAGTATCTTCATACTCCTGTTCCCATCCAAAGTTTCAACTCAGCCTTAGCTTTGAGCAACTCACCCTGAAGTTCTACCTTACGAATCTCAAGGGTTTTAGCTTGTGTCTCCCAATAGGCTACATCACGTTTGAGTGCGCCTATTTCTTTTAAAAGCTCCTCTCTAGCTTTCATCCTTATCTCCTTTGTGTTTCTGTTTACGGATGGAAGGTTTCTTCTTATCAGGAATAACCTTCTGCCCATACTTAGGTTGGCGTAAATCCTTAGCCATAGGATTAGGCTTCCTCATGTCATACTAAAAATAAACAAGGCGAAAAGAATCACCTCCAATACTAAGTTATCTGTTAGCATAGTTTCAACCTCAACTTTCCTTTGATACGGTTAGCTTTCTTTTCCTCCGCCCTTCTCATTGTCCTTGAGGATGGACATTTTAGTTTAACCATTGTGTTGTTGCTTTTCTTTTTTGAAGGGGCTGTATTTAACGCAATGGAAGTAATATAGTGTGGGCTAATAGTCATCTTTTTCTCCTATTAAGAGCTGCGGTTGCAGTCTCCAAGTTATGTTTGTTGTAGGGATTTAAACTTGCTACATTTTTATGTCCTGTAGCTGACATGATCTGTAAGCTGTCCGCTCCTCCTTTTATCATCTCAACAATAGCAGTCTTCCGTAAGTCACCAGCCTTAAGCTCGTCAGGCAACCCTGCAGCCTCTTTAACTTGGTTGACTAGGATACCTACCTGACCACACGTGTATGGCCTGTACGCCCTGTCCTGCTTCCTGTAGTGGGGAACTACATATGGTTGGAAGCCCCAATGAAGCTGCTGCTCTGTTAGCATCTCATTCATCTGCTCGTCAATAGGTAATTCTACTTCTGCTCCACGCTTAGTCTGTTTGATGGTTGTTACCCCACCCTCCAAGTCTATGTTGTCCCACTCCAAGTTGCGTATGTCCACAGGTCTTTGACCCCATTCATATGCAAGCATAACAAGCAGACCTATGTTTCTCCACTTGAAGTCAGAGAAAGCAGTATCAAGAAATGATACGACCTGATCGTTAGTCCATACTACTGATCTTGTTTCTGTAGTCCTTTTGTGAACCTTAGACATTGGGTTACGGTCTAACAGGTCAAGCCCCACGCACATATTAATTAGCATGGAAAAGATGCGGGACATTTCATTGGCATGACTGACGCTAACATCTTCAGCCCAATCATTGTACATCGTGTCACACATCTGTGGAGTAAGTCTGTCTAACTTTACTCCCCCAATCTTCTTTGCTCCTACGTACCCAGAACACAATCTAATCAGGCAGTAGTGGTACGTCCTGTGTGTATTACGGGATAGTTCTCTGAACCTTGGGGTGTTAAAGTAGTAGGTAACTACTTCTTCTATCGTAGAGGTGGAATGTAAGCCTACCCCTACTTTTCTACTTCTTCTTGGTCTCATGTAATCCTCACTACTATAAGTATTACTTAAAGTTTTTACTTACTACGTCTACTTCAAAGTAGTAGTATTTAGGATACTTAAAGTAATTATACACCTTCTATTCCCTATAGAAAGGGCTGTCAAGGGGGTATTTCAAT
>Ga0213863_10000180_pt1 | contig 49302 bp, 55 predicted proteins | sample PICome_8_FD_160128 | JGI IMG/M metagenome (GOLD analysis project Ga0213863, IMG submission 160128) | Coastal seawater microbial communities near Pivers Island, North Carolina, United States - PICO497 | ecosystem: Environmental > Aquatic > Marine > Coastal | place: USA: North Carolina... | reverse complement strand
TTGCAATTACATACGTATCAACGTAAAGGTGCTAGTGAAAAAATATATGTAAGACCTACAATGTCTGCATATCAACCACCGGCAACTAGAGTAATTGGTTGGTTTGAAACAAGAGGGATATCTCAGAAAACCTTGACTGACTTAAACGTCGGTGAAGGTTCTGAGTTTATGCCGCAAACCGGTAAAACCGAGAACACAATAAAGTTCAATTATTTCATGGGCGATCAACTTATTAATGTTAAGTATCGCGATGGTAGAAAGAACTTTAAATTATATAAGGGTGCTGAAAAAGTATTCTATAATATAAATAGTATAGTAGGTTATGACACTTGCGTTATAACTGAGGGCGAGATGGATGTGTTAGCGTTACACGAGGCTGGTATTAAAAATTCTATATCAGTTCCTAACGGTGCTACATTAAATTCTAACAACTTAGATTATCTTGATAATTGTATAGATTATTTTGAAGACAAAGAAAAGATAATATTAGCAGTTGATTCAGATGAAGCAGGTCAAGCATTACAATCAGAGCTAGTTCGTAGACTAGGCGCTGAAGTATGTTATCTTGTATCATTTGATGATTGTAAAGATGCTAATGAATATTTACAGAAACATGGCAAAGAAAAACTACAAGAACGTATCAATACAGCAAGACCAGTACCTCTCGAAAATGTTACAACATTCAAAGATATCGAAGACGAGGTTACTGACTTTGTACGCAACGGGTTTAAAAAAGGATATCAAGTCGGTCTTAGTAACTTTGATGAGATTTTTAGTACATACACCGGTCAGTTTATTACTGTTACTGGTATACCTAGTAGCGGTAAGTCTGATTTTGTTGACCAGATGGTTGTAGGTTATAATAACAACTATGCTTGGAAAACAGCTTTTGCATCACCTGAAAATGCTCCTACATATTTACATGCGCATAAGTTAATGCGTAAGACTTGGCAAGGTATGCCATCGTCTAAAGATATACACGGAGACAAATGGAACAGAGTTGCTAATCATGTTAATGATAATTATTTCTTTATTGACATGGAACGTTATACGTTAGAGTCTGTATTACGTAAAGGCGCTGAGCTAGTAAAACGTAAAGGTATTAAATGCTTAGTCATTGATCCTTTTAATAAAGTTAGAGATGTAGACTGTAAGACAGAAGATGTTAACCGTTATACAATGGAATATCTAACTAAAATAGAAACGTTTGCTAAGAAGTATGATGTACTTGTATTTGTAGTTGCGCATCCTACAAAAATGTACAAAGACAAAGAAGGTAAAATGGAAGAGCCAACAATGTACAATATAAAAGGTGGTGGTGAATGGTACGATGCTAGTTATCACGGTATATTAGTTCATAGAAACTATGAAGAAAAAACCGTTAAAGCAAAGATACTAAAAGTTAAGTTTCAGAACTTAGGTGAAAACGGTGCTGAAGCTCATTTCACATGGGAACCAAGATCAGGTTGTTTTGTACCTCATGTAAATGCTGTAAATGAAAATGAAGCAATGCCGTGGGAGTAAAGCGCATAAACATGGGTCATTATATGGCTACGTCAGAAGAACGAAAGCATATGCAATGGTGTATAAACAATGGAATTAAAATATCTCCATTTGCACACAGTACATATGAGTGGTACATAGACATAGAAATAAACGGCAAAAAAAACAGATCACCGTATCTATATAAAAAAGTACAGATATGGGAAGAAATATTTAAATTTTATAAATACTATTATAATAAATATGGCAAGAACACTATTTAAAAACGCAAACGAAGCTTATACTTATCAACTTAATAGAATATTAATTGATGGTGTAGATTTTGATGATACTAAAGCTTTATTCAATATAGGTTTTACAATTGCAAACCCTATGGATAATCACATTACAAATAAAGAACGTAAATGGAGCTTAGAATATGCTGAAGCAGAGTGGGAATGGTATAAGTCAGGTGATCGTAGTATAGACAAGCTAGGTCAGATATATGGTAAGATACCACCGATATGGGAAAAAATGGCAGATAGTAATCGTAACGTTAATTCTAACTATGGTTATCAGTGGAAACGTAATAATCAAATAGATTATGTATGCGCTAAGCTTAGACAGAATAAAAACACAAGACACGCAGCAATAAGTATATATGATGCTAAAGAGTGGGGATCATATAAAAAAGATACACCGTGTACTTACGCAGTGCAGTTTACAATACTAGACAATAAGTTAAACATGTCAGTTCTGATGCGTTCTAATGACATTTGGTACGGTTTCTGTAACGATCAATATCAATTCTCAATGTTACAACAATTAGTTGCTGAGAGATTGTCTATTGAAATAGGTACTTATTACCACTTTGCACACAACTTACATTTATATAACAACAAACTTTAAAATATGTATTATTTATACCACATACCAGGTAAAAAGATAGGCGTAACGCGTAATCTTAATCACAGAGTAACCCTTATGCAAGGCTATAAGGAGACAGAGTATGAGGTTCTTGAACAGTCACACGATATAGATTATATATCAGACCGTGAAATAGAACTTCAAAAGTCTTATGGCTATAAGGTTGATTTAAAAAAATATAAAAATCTAAAATTTAATAAAATGAAAATAAACGCTACAGAGCAGACCTCAACTTTCCCTTGTCCGGTTAATAAACTAAAAGGACAATTGATGGATAACATAGGTTTAAAATGGAAAACAGAGTTTGGCCAGTTTGAAATAACAAAAGAGAACATTAAATGGATAATGCATAATGTTAAAATATCTATGTTTAACCCTGATAGATCTTATATATATAACAAAGCTTTTTACGAAGCTTATTTTAATCCTAAAGACATACCTGTGGGTTGTTGTGGTAATACTTCTGAAAGATTTGATCTTATAAGAGACTGGGCGGCAACAAGAGGTCTGTATCAACAAGGTGATCCACATACACAATATGTTAAGCTACAAGAAGAAGCTGGTGAACTTGCTAAAGCATTACTTAAAAATGATCAACCAGAAATTGTAGACGCAATAGGTGATATGGTTGTAGTACTTACAAACTTAGCTCATTTACAAGGATATGATATAGAGTATTGTATTGATGAAGCTTATAAAGTTATAGCAGCAAGAACAGGTAAAATGGTTAATGGAACATTCGTAAAAGATGAAGATTAAAACACAAGACAAGATAGTACAAAATGTACTAAGGAAGATGGACGAACGTAGCTTAATAGGTCAAAAGAAATATGGCGCTACAATGATGCAAGAAATTGAAGGTCAAAAGAAAGATCTTAATAGATTTATTGTTGACGTACAAGAAGAATTAATGGATGCAATACTATATCTTGAATCAGCTAGATATTGTTTACGTGATGAGATAGAAGAAGCTATGTTAAATCGTATGAACGTAATAGGCCAAAACGGTAATGATGGTTTGCATTATATAGATGTCAATAATGAAGAAGTCTTATAAAAGAAAAAAAGGTCCAGTACAATCTAAAAAAATAACTTACGATGGTATTAAGTTTGCTTCAGGTTTAGAGCGATATATGTATATAGCTTTAAAAAAAGCTAAAATAAAAGCTAAATACGAGGGACAAACGTTTCAATTAATACCATCATTTGAGTTTAACCTAGAGTCTATAGAAAGACAAAGCAACGGTAAAGGAGAGTATAAAAATAGAGGTAATAAAAAAATACTTAATATAAAGTATACACCTGATTTTATAGGTAAAGATTTTATTATTGAAACTAAAGGTAGAGCTAATGAATCATTTCCACTACGTTGGAAACTATTTAAAAGACTATTAATAGAAAACAATTTTATAACTCAACAACCAGTTAACTGGACACTATACAAACCACAAAATCAAAAAGAATGCGACGAAACAATAAGATTAATCCTGCTCAAGCAAAACACTTAGCAAGATGTAAATACAGAGAGCGTCAAATCGACAAATGGTGGAAATGGAGCTTTGCAATGAGAAATAAAATTAAGTATAAAGAATTAGTAGAACAACAAGATAAATACAATATAAAAGTTTATGGATAAAATAAAAGAATATGCTGTAACAAATTATCCTAAAACATTTAAAGACGTTAACGATGTTATAGTAGAAGAAAACGATGTAGTTTATTTTATATCATCACACAAAGATGGTTCACCTATAGTAATTAGTAAAAAAACTATTAATGGATAAAAAAATAATTAGAAACAATTGGAGCTTAAGTCTAGGCTTTTACCCTGGAATATGTCTAGGTGTAAGAACCTATAACGAACCAGAACAAACTACACACGTAGTATATTTACCGTTTGTGGATATAGCTCTAGAAATATTTGATAACTAATGGGATTATTTGATGAAAGAATACCGTATAAACCTTTTGAGTATCCTGAGTACTATACAGAAGGTTGGTTAAAACAAGCTCAGGCATTTTGGTTACATACAGAAATACCTATGTCAGGTGATGTAAAAGACTGGAACGAAAAATTAACTAAAGAAGAAAAACATTTAGTAGGTAATATACTATTAGGTTTTGCTCAGACTGAATGTGCTGTAAGTGATTACTGGACACAAAAAGTAGTTGGTTGGTTTCCTAAACATGAGATACAACAAATGGCTATGATGTTTGGATCACAAGAAACAATTCATGCTGTAGCTTATAGCTATTTAAATGAAACTTTAAAACTAGAAAACTATGAAGCGTTTTTACACGAACCTGCGACAGCCGATCGTTTTGATAACTTGGTTGCTTATGATGGCAACAATGCTGTGGGTATCGGAACCTCCCTTGCTATCTTCTCTGCTTTTGCAGAAGGTGTTAGCTTATATAGTGCCTTCGCTGTACTTTATTCTTTTCAGTTACGCAATTTACTTAAAGGCATCGGCCAACAAATGAAATGGTCTGTAAGAGACGAAAGCTTACACAGTAAAATGGGTTGTCAGTTATTTAGACATATGTGCGAAGAAGACAATAGCTTACTAGATGCTTGTAAAGAAGATATATATTTAGCAGCTAAGACTATGGTTGAGCTAGAAGAAAAGTATATAGACAAGATGTTTGAAATGGGAGACATTGAAGGTATGAGATCATTTGACTTAAAACAATTTATAAGAAAAAGAGCTAATGATAAACTACAAGAGCTTGGTTACACGGATAAAAGAAGACTATTCCACTATGACAAAGAAGCAGCGGCTAACTTGGATTGGTTCTTCCATCTTACTGGGGGTCACACTCACACTGATTTTTTCGCGGTTAGGCCAACTGACTATAGTAAAGCGAATGAAGGAGAAGATTTTGAAGACATTTGGTAATGGATAGAAAAAGAAGATGGAAGTATAGACTTATAAAGTTTTTAAGATATACAAATAAACTTACAGCATATCAAAAGTTTGCATCACGTATAGGATACTTTGGTGCAGCTTTTTTGATAGCTGGACAATGGACGTTAGAACCTAGATTATTTATAATAGGTTTTATTTGTGTAATGATACAGACAGCGTCAAGAAAACAATGGAATTTAGTAGCGCTAAACTTTAACGGTTTAACAGCGTGGATTAATCATTTAATAAATTAATATGCCACAAAACAAATTAAAACAAAAAGTAGAAGCTTTGACTAGAGTAGTACAAGCTTTGATTAAAGAAATTCAATCAAATACTAGTTTGGCTCAAGGCACTTTAACAGCTTTTCAATTACATATAGGCGAAGAAGAGTGGAACAAAGTAGTAAAACAATTACAAGAAAGAGAACAAGAATCAAAACCTAAAGAGAAAAAACTAGAATTATAATATGTGGAATAATGAATGGAAAAAAGGAAAAGACTATCCAGAGTGGGGAGACACTGAAGTCTACAAAAAAACTATCGCCGGGGGATATCTTCTTGGCAGCGAGTCTCCTAAAGACGCCTATGACAGAGTCTGCAATACAGTCGCAAAACGACTTGATAGACCAGAGCTTGAAAAGACTTTCTTTGAGTATATATGGAATGGTTGGTTGTGTCTTGCTAGTCCTGTTCTCAGTAATACTGGGACTGATCGCGGCCTTCCTATATCTTGCTTCGGTATTGATGTAGCAGATTCTATAATTGATATAGGAGAAAAAAACTTAGAGATGATGCTACTTGCTAAGCACGGCGGTGGAGTTGGTATCGGAGTAAATCAAATTAGACCCGCTGGCGCTCAAATTAAAGGAAATGGAACAAGTGACGGCGTTGTGCCTTTTTGTAAAATATACGATTCAACAATACTTGCCACTAATCAAGGATCTGTCAGACGAGGAGCTGCATCGGTTAATATTAACATTGAACATCCCGATTTTGAAGACTGGATCGAAATACGTGAGCCTAAAGGAGACGTCAATAGACAGTCACTTAACTTGCATCAGTGCGCTGTTGTCGGCGATAAGTTCATGCGAAGACTTGAACAAGGAGATGCAGAAGCTAGAAAACGTTGGGGAAAATTACTTCAAAAGCGTAAAGCTACTGGAGAACCATATGTCTTATTTAAAGGGAACACAAATAAAAATAACCCCACAGCCTATAAACAAAACGCATTAAAAGTACATATGACTAACATTTGTAGTGAAATAACATTACATACAGATGAAAACCATAGCTTTATATGTTGCTTGTCTAGCTTAAACCTAGCTAAATATGATGAGTGGAAAAATACTAATATAATACATGACGCGATATGGTTTCTTGACGGCGTGCTAGAAGAGTTTATACAAAAAGCTAAATACAGAAAAGGATTTGAAAATTCTGTAAGATCTGCTGAAAAAGGTAGAGCGTTAGGTTTAGGTGTACTTGGATGGCATACGTACTTACAAGAAAGAGGTTTACCATTTGAAGGTCTATTAGCACAATATGAAACAAGAAAAATATTCAGTCAAATTAAAATCGAGTCTGAAAGAGCTAGTATGGCTTTGGCAGAGACTTATGGAGAACCTCTTTGGTGTGTTGGAACTGGCTTTCGTAATACTCACTTACGCGCTATTGCTCCTACTGTTAGTAATAGCAAGCTTAGTGGAAATGTGTCACCAGGTATTGAGCCTTGGGCCGCCAATATATTTACCGAGCAAAGCGCTAAGGGTACTTTTATACGTAAAAACCCTACTCTGGAAAACATTCTCGAAAAACAAAAATTAAATACAAAAGAAATATGGGACAAAATATTGGCCGATGGAGGTTCGGTGCAAGATATAGAAGGTTTGAGCGAAGATACAAAAGAAGTATTTAAAACCTTTAAAGAAATAAATCAATTAGAGTTAGTAAGACAAGCAGGAATAAGACAACAATACATAGATCAAAGTGTAAGTTTAAATCTAGCTTTTCCTAGTGAAGCATCACCAAAATGGATTAATAAAGTTCATTTAGATGCTTGGCATAAAGGAATTAAAACTCTATATTATATGAGAACTGAATCAGTTCTTAGAGGAGATATTGCACAAAGCGCAATGGAAGACTGCGTAGCGTGTGATGGTTAGTTAGTTAGTTACTAAAATCAAAAAAGGGGACACGTGAGTGATCCCCTTTCTTGGTTACAGGAACTTTGGGTATGGTACGCCCAGTTATTTTTGTTCCTTATTTTTACATTCTCTATAATTTTTAAACATTAATTTGTATAAAAATCTATTCCATAATTCTTTTAATTTATCTATCATGATTTTTTTTCTTTATTTGTTTGACAAAAGTTTCTAGCAGCTTCTATACTACCAAAACCCCATTTTTTTAAAGCCATAGCTTTTCTTGTTGGTTTACCATTAGGTTTAGTCATAGCTCCTTTCATACCAGCAAACCTACAAGCAAAAGAAACTCTACGTTTATTTTTACCTGTTGTTAATCTTTTTCCTAACGTTTTACCTGTTTCAGATTTGTATTCTGAACGCATTTCTTTGTTTGATTTTTCGTAAGAAGCGTCATCTATATTTAATGGTGATTTCATATTTATGGTGCGTTTTTAGGCACGTTTAAAGGATTATTATTTGTTCTTGTATTTGTTTTATTTTCACTTACTTCTATGGTTTCAATTTGGTTAGGATTTTCGTCTATGCTTGAAAAAACACCTTTCTGTAAAGCTTTTTTACTAATATTTTTAGGGTTTTTAATATAATTTTTACCAGTGTTTAATAAGCCTTTAGCAAGTAAAAAAGCGTTTTTAGGATTTTTTATAGACGCCCCAATAACTTTAACTAAATTCATAGCACCAGCTGTTCCACCGCCAAAAGGACTTAATGTTAAGCCTATGTTTAAATTTGTAGCAATACCTTCTCTAAGTGCTTTTCTGTCTTCATCAGACATGTTTATCCACTTCTCTGTACCTCCGCCAATAACGTTTTGATATTGCGTGGTGTTAAATTTACTATCTCCCATTATTTCTTTTTATTTTTAGGTAAATATTTTACTTTACCATTTTCTGTTCTAGCTCTACTACAACTAGCGTTTATGCAGGTTCCACTGTAAGTTCCATCTCCATATTTCCAAGAAACACTATCACCAGTCCTGTCTCCTTTGTTTAATGGACTAGTCATTAATATTCCTGAGCCTTTATTTATTTTTTCATAAAGTCTAGTAGCTCTACGTTTTTGACCTTTTGTGCCGTGGTCTTGTATAAATTCAGTAACTTCTACTTCTCCGTCATTAACGTCAACAGAGTTACCTTTTTTCTTACCCATGCGGTTTAATTTTCTTTGTAATCTTTTTTCTGCACCCATTATTTTATTATTTTATATACTGTTTTACCAAACTCTTTTTCAGCGAGTAATTTTCTGTTTCTATTTTTATCTACACTTATATAGCTAACATGTATCCATGCTGGATTTTTGTCATCACCAAATTCCCATATAATTTGATCAAAATTACAGTGGCTACATATCCACTCATACATCTCTGCGTTAGTTTTATGCCCATAGACGTCATCTAAGTCCATTGCCATACCTTTACAATGCTGTGAACTAGAAGCTCCTCCTATGGCTTTATTTAATTCTTCAGACCGAAACATACTATTAATCTTTATTGGTCCACCAACCCATAATCTTAGTGGTTCAAAGATTTTTTCAGCTAACATTTTCATATTATTAGTTTGTTCTTCATTAGGTGTGTTGTCTATACCGCATCTCTTGGCTGTGTTTGAGTGTGTCGCTTCAGCAAAAGTAATATGATCACTTATTTTCATAACTAGAATTTAAAGTTAATACCTGTCTTTACAACCTCTATTTTTCTATCCCAATATTTTTGTATTGCTACTTCTGTAAATAATCCTAATTTTTTATTTAGCTTAATTCCAAATTGTCCACCAACAGAATAATCAACCCAATCATTTTTACCAATAAACGACTCATAAGAATACTTATCTTTGTCTGATTGTGAAAATGTTTTATGAATTGGTAACACTGACCCATATGCGTGGAACCAAAAAGACTTACGATAGTGATAATAATCTAAACCGATAATACCTGATAAGTTAGCATAACCACCTGATATTAATTCTAACTGCTCTTCGTTATAACTATTAACTAGTTGTCCAAATATATTATTTCTATAATCAAGATCAGAATTAGATATTAAAACATCGTTTTGATCATACCAAAAATAATCAATACCTGTTTCACCTGTTTGAAGGTTTTCCCAAGAATAAGCTATATCTTGATGACCATAATAATCTCTGCTTAAGTTCCACCATTGGTTTTCTTCTAAGTAAGACTGTATAGGGTTTACGCCATAAGCTTTTTGGTATGTTCTATATATTCCACCAATTGATAAACTAAGTTTTTTACCTATTGGTAATCTAAATCTTAAATCTGCAGATCTATAATCTAAATCTACTAATTCATTTTTAGTTTGTTCAAGTTTTACAATATAATGATCAGCTAGATATCTTAAGAAGATCTTAGAGTTTTTAAAATCATCTCCTTGTTGTTTACCCTTAGACATTTCAAATAAGTACTCTAAACCATTAGTATTACCTTCGTTACTTTTCTGCCCTATGTTAGTTTCTGTACCATCATAAAATCTATCTTTATCTTCATAATCAAAAAATGCTAGCTTTCTTAATCCAAAAGTATACGTAGCATCATTAGGTATTCTAGGTGTAGTTTCTTGTAACTCATTACCTTGTGTTACATAAAATGATTTAATAGGTTGTAATGCATTACTTTGATCGTAGCTAGCATATAATGTACTGTATTTAAATATGTCTTTTAAAAATTGTGCTTCAGCATTAAAGCTAAATAACATTACTAATAATAAGAGTTTTTTCATTAGTTTCCTTTTTTAACACTTCTTGTAATAACAGGACGTGTATTGTTAGTACTTGGCTTTGAATTATAACTTGGTCTAGAATTAAAACTAGGTTTACTATTAAAGCTAGGTTTATTATAGCTAGGTTTATTAAAAATAGGTTTTGGTTTATTGTAATTAACCCTTGGTTTTACAATTGGTTTGTAACTTACAACTGGTTTCTTATTTAGAATTAGTATAGATCTTTTTGGTTTAGTAATCACATTGTTTTTAATACTATTTCTTCTGCTAGAGTTATAAACTACATTATAACCTTGATTATTAAAAGGTCCTTGTGTCCAAGGTCGCATGTAATAGTCCCAGTAATTCCAAGGTCTATAAAAATGAGAGTAATAAGAATAATAGTTGCCATGATAAAAATTAAAATCTAACCACAAAGGTCTCATGCCCCAGTAACCATAATCATTAGCAAAATAAAATCTTGGTGTTATTGGTTTAATAACAAAACGTATAATATTAGTATCATAATCGCTAAACATAGAAACATCTGTTGTCTCTGTTACAAGCATAGTATCATTAACATATTGATAACTTCCACAACTACATAGTAGCATAACTAATAATATAAGTTTCTTCATATTTTAAAATTTATTTGATTGTAATTCGTTTAAATGTTTTTGCAACTGTTTAACAGTATCTTCCGGTAACTCTAGTGACATACCGCCGTCTATTCTAAAAACAACATCACCATTATTATATATTATAACAGTTGGTAAATATTCTACTTCTTCTTCTTTAAAAAACTTACTGTGCTCGCTTATAAATAAAGTATGCGTATTAAATTCTTTAAACTTTTTTAATGAGATTTGCTTGTCAACTAAAAACTTAGCGCTAAACTGTACTACGCTAATGTCATCTTTATATTGGCCAAAGCTTAAGGTTGTGAATAAAAGCCCTACTATTATTATCACATGTTTCATGGTCTTTTTTGTATTTCATACAATCTTGCGTCTAAAGTTTTCATCATTTCTTTAATTTCATCAACATCTTTTTCAATGTTATCTACCTGTTCTATAACTTTTTCTACATTAGATCGTATTAGTTCGTCTTTGTATTTAAACTCTACACTAGATATTTCAGGTTCAGGCATTTCCATAGCGATAGCTATATCTGCTTTTAAAGTAAAATAAGTTGTAGCTAATGCTATAGTAAATCCTACTATTGTACCTATAGTTTTAAGGTCAAGTGTTACTTTAGTTTGTTCGCCAATTTCTTGTGCCATTATTCTTTGTTTTTTTCTTGTAATTCTAATATTTTTTTAACTCTTTCGTTTTCGTATTTCAAAGCTTTTATTTGTTGCTTAGTTAAACCAAGTTTTAATAAAAGATCTTTTTGTTCTTTAACACTTGTTTCTTTTTTCATAGTGTTAACTTTTTCTTTCAATATCATTTCTGGAGTTTGATCAACTTTTTCTTCTACACCATAATATCCTAAGCCTACATCCCAAGAAGACCAACCTAAAGCTAAAGCAACTTTTTGCCAATTTTCACTTTCTTTATTAAATATTTGTCTTACGTTATTTAGCTTTTGTATTGCTCTATCCGCAGGTATGTTTGTTGTTGCTGATATTACTTGAGCTGTTGCTAAATAAGATGGGTTATTTAAATTAAAACCTTGGTTAGCTATTTCTTCTCTTTGCCAGCTAAAAGTATTAGCCGCTGAATTTAATTTTCTAATCTTAGTATCTAAAGGAGGAGAAAAATCAAACAAATCACTTATAGCTTTTCTAAACTCTGGTGAGTCTTTGTCGTTTTCTTTTGCTATTGTCATTAAAGAATTTTTAATAGCTATAGCAGCAGATCCTTGTATACCTAAACCTTTAAGTAACGAATCACCCATACCGTTTATTGTTCTAACTGCTTTATCATTTCCATCACCATCTTCATCAAATGTTTCTGTCCATAAAGAATTTTGCAAAGCATTAAATATTAAGTTTTGAGCGGCTCCATAATAAACTATTTTAGATACGTTTGTTTTCCAATCACCTCTATTGTTTGCAAGATCTTGACCTGCTCTTTTCATAATACGAGAATACTGCATAGGTGTATTACCATAAGCTAAAACTAATCTACCCGCACCGCTTGCTTGTTGTTGGCTAATTCTCATAGCACTACTTGATTGCTGGTTTTCTTCAGATATTTTTCTCCAAGCATCCATAGCTTGTGCTTCTGCCATTTCTTTTGGCATACCACCATCCATTAAAGACTTAATTCTATTTCTATAAAACGTAGCACCACCTGAAGCAATAGCAAAACTATCAGCTCCTCTTGTCATTACAAAACCTTTGTTAAGTAAATAAGCAATAGCTCCTTTTGCTCCACCTTTTTTAGATGCTTCAGCTATTTCAGACTCAGCAACGTTTATATTTAAACCTTCTCTTCTGTTTATAAGGTAATCAGAATTAAATAATGTTTTGAAATCTTTCCAATATTGCTTTTGGTTTGTAAATGCTTTACCAGCTTTGTATATATTATTATCACCCCAATTAATATAGTTTACAGATGATATAGTTTGAAGAGCAGCTGATCTAGTGTTTAAGAACATCGTAGCACCAACAGATCCGTTAACCCAGTCTAACATGTTGTTTACTGTTCTGTTACCACCAGGAGCTCTATTGTTTCCACTTTCCATTCTACCTAACACATCGTCTAAAGCTTCTACATATTTATCTCCAAAAGCAAATCTTAGTTTGTTTTTATTATTATCTGAAAAAATAATACTAACATTTTCTTTCCACTCTTGCAAATATTCTTTTCTGTTAACTTTATTTATTTCTCCCATTATATCGCTAGACAAAGTTCCAGATATCCAATCTTCTTTTGGTTTAGGATATTGTTTACCTTTTTGCATTTTAGCAATTTCACTTACAAAAACACTTAAGTCTCCGTTTTCACTTACAAACTTGTTTAGTTTCTTTTGATCTCTTTTAGATAAACCAGGTATTTCCATGCCTTGATTTGTCCACACGGCAACTCTAGCCGCATCACCAAATGAGTAATTACCAATACCTGTCTCGGTATTCATACTCTTAGGTAGTTTTTCTAGTTTACTTTTTAAAGCTTTAAAATCACTAGCTGCCGCAATTTTAGCAGACTCAATTCTTCTTTCAGCTCTGTTAAAAGGATCAATTAAATTGTCGTTATAAAATTGATACATTGCATCACCACGTTTACCACTAGGTAAAGTTTCATATAACAAACCATTAAAGTCTTCTGCAGAATAACCCATAAAGAAATTAGAGAACATGTTTTTATTTTTTAACCTACCTTCTGACGCCGCTCTTGCTGCTGATATTGTCCAGTCAGCACCTATAGTTTGGCCTGGCAGTTCACTTGTTCTTAATTCTAGGTTTTCATTAAATATTCTATCAAAAGTTTTAGGTTTTGAAGCAATAGAGGCTTGAACTTCACCTTTAATATCTACTTGATCTATAACATTTTTAACAGCTTTAACATTTGCTAGTATATCATCAGCAAATAAAAAGTCATTATAACCTTCTGCTGCTTTCTTTAAAAACCAATTTGCTTTTGCTTGTGGAGAACCATTACCTAAGCCTATAATGTTTTCAACTGGTATGTTTATCTTATTAGAGTTTAACCATCTTCTCATTGGCTCAGCAAACTCTGGTGGTCTTGCGCTAACTACAAATAAATTCTCAGGACCATGCTGTTTGTATTGCTCTTTTAATCTTTTAAAATAAGCAGCAGGTTTTCCGTCTTTAATTTTCATAAAATCACTAAAATCAAAAGTAACTCCTTCAGCTTCTAAAGCACTAGCTTGTTCACCAAACTCTTCTGTTCTTAACATTATTTTAGAACCATCAGGTCTTGTTCCTATTACTTTGTTTTTAGAAACAAAAGTGGTGTTGTCAGCGTCTACAGCTGTTAATGATTTTACAGGTTTAATTATTTTTCTTCCTTCAGCACCAGCACCATCTGCTGTTCTAGTTTCAAAAACGTTTTGCTCACCAGTTATTACTTTTATACCGTTATTTGTAAAATTGTTAGAACCACCTTCGTTTTTATTTATTTGATCTACAAGTCCATCTTTTGTAGGTGTTATAGCTTCAAAAGCATTCATTGTTTCTCTAGCCGTTTCTCTTGTAGTATAATTAGGTTCTCCTTCTTTTATATAGCCTTTTTCAGAAAGCATTATTTGATAAGCTAATCTACCTTGTTCGTTTATAACGCTTTGATTGTTTTGAAAAGGTTTGTCTACTGTTATATTAAAGTCTTCTGCGTCAGTAATAAATCTATAAGTGCCATCAGCTTGTTTAACTTCTCTACCAATTTTGTTAAGATTTGCGCTAAAATACTCGTTAGCATATCTTAATCTTACATCAGGCACTTTGCTGTAATCACCTGTTTCTATAGCTTTAACTAAAGCAGTACCAAGCAAACGATGCATTTCAGCTTTAGGACTATATCTTTCTATTGTTTCGCCAGTAAATCTGTTTACGTTTAAAGCAGGTTGATCTAATATTAGCCTTTGTTCTTTATCTAAAACTAATTGATAATAGTTTTCTTTACTCCATTCTTTAAAGCCTTGAAAAGATTTATCACTAGCTGTTAAAGCTTTACCCATAGCAACAGCAAAGTTACCGTACTGAAACACGTGCTCTTCTCTGTTTTCTTTTCCTTTTGTATCTAAACCTAGCATTAAACCTTCCACTGTAGCTAAGTTTCTAAAAGGATGGTTGTTAGCGTTGCTGTGATATAACATGCTCATTAGCTCTGGCATATACTTACCATCTTCAATTTTTGCTATTTCTCTAAACTTATCAAATATAAGATCTTTTCCTTTTTGTAAATCTTCATAAACCTTTTTATTGTTTTCAAGTTTACCAAAGTTTTGAGGTCCTATAGCGAGTTTTATTAATCTAGCTTCTTCTTTACTTACAGCATTTTCTAAACCTCTATTAGTTATTTCGTTTGCTAGTTCTGCTTTTAATCCAGGCATAGTAAAAAACTCTTCATTCATTAAAATTTTTTCTGCCTCTCTATATTCTTTACTGTCAATACCGTATTTTGGATTGTCTACTATCTCTTGAAGAGTGTTTTCAGTTTTACCTCCAAGAAAACCAAATTTTCTTTTCTTAGCAGTGCTAGGTTTTAAACCTCCACCAGATAACCATCTTATCATAGGTTCAGACGCGCTCCCAAACACATTGGCAAAAGGATTTAAAACAAGATTTCGTATTTTTTTAGAATATTCTAAAGAACCTGCTTCTTCCATTTTACCAAAACCGGCGTTTTCTAAATTAAGCTGCATTATATCAGTTAAAGTAGGATTTTTCTTAGGCGATGATGCAGATGCAAAAGGTTTAGAATCAAACCCAGCGCCAATAGTTCTCATGCCTTCTGATTCGCTTACAGATCCTTCATCAATTCTTTCTTGTGTTATATCTCTTATAGCTTTGTTAGATAAAGCAACTGCAAAATTTCTTGCTACACCTTTTAATAATTGAGCTTTGTCAGATCTTGGATTAAAACCTTGTAAGTTACCTGGCTCTATACCCAAAGCGTCAAATAAATTTTGTCTAGCGTTAGGACCTTTAAATTCTGGTTTTAATCTATATTGCTTGTTACCGTTTATAACTTCTCCTGTTTCTTCGTAAAATACTTTTCTAACATTACCAGGTATACCCATTGGTTCACCACCTGATTTTATTTTTTTATCACCAACTTTAGAACTAACCTCTGAAACTCTCATGTTTCCTGGTAAGAACAATTTTAAAAACTGCTCTGGGTTTTTAGCTATAAATCTTTGTATTTCTAAATTTTCTTTTTTTCTTAAGTTATCTTTAGGATTTGAAAGACGAGATACAGGAATACCAAACATGTCTGCAACTTCGCTAAAAGCGGTTAGCGCTAAGTTTTTCTTATATTTTTTACTACCAATATCTACACCATCTTCAATAGCTTTGTCTAATATATTTCTTTGAGTTTCATAGAATTTTTCTTTAAAACCTTCAGGCATACCTTTAAACGGATCTACTAAGTTTTCAGATTCTTCTATTTTTGCTTCTATTGGTTCTGATAAATCTTCAATTTCTCTACCTCTATCTTTTAAAGCATCAATGCTGGTTTCTAAACCTTGTTTTTCTAAACTTTCATAAAACTTTTGAGCCTTAGGCCTCATGTTATTATAAAAAAACGTACTAAACTGGTTTCCACTTTCTGGCTTATATCTTCTTCTTATTCCTGGAAAATATTGTTGCGCAAAGCTTTCAAACTCTTTTTGTGTTATAGTACCTTTTTTAACGTCAAACCTTAAAGCATCAGCAGCCATAGTAAGCATTTGATCATTTAAAAGTGTTTCATCTATTTTTTCACCAGACTTTTGTCTTTCTATTAAATCTTGTACGTCTTTTTTAGCAGAAGATAAAACAGAAGCACTTATACCACTAGTTCTTTCGCCTCTAGCCTCAGCTGCTGCATTAGCTAAATCTTCAGATTCTTCTCTAAATTTTTCTTTGTTTGTTGATAAATCTCTAAACAATTCATATAATTGTTTTCCATCAACTTTACTAGGGTCTAAGCTTGTAAAAGTTTTACCTAGTATTTTATCTCTCATTGACTCAAAAGCTCTACCTAAAGTCTGGTTAAATTCAATTTTACCAGAGTCTATCATCTCAGACAAACTAGTTAAATTTTCTTCATACCAAAGACCTTTATCTCCCTTAGCAATTATATCTCCATATCGTTGCTGTACGTCAAATTCTACTAGTTCTCTTTGTTTAGGAGATAAAGAATTTAAAACCTCATCTATAACTTCTATACCTTTTTCTGTTACTTTTCCTTTGTTATCTTTAAAAAGATCTAATAAAAACCTATGGGTTCCTTCGTGAGTATCAGCAGTAAAATCTTTAAGTTTACTAGCAATTTCTTTGTTTATAAATCTTTCTCCAGTTTTAGGATCAATAAAAGCTATATCTCCTTTTACATCTTTAGCTTCAAGACCAGCTCTATTGTAAGCGTCTTGAAATTCTTGAACACTGTTAATTATTTTACTAGAACCACCTCTCATGTTTGTTTCACTTACAGATTCTTCTGTTAGTTTTTCCGCTGATTCTGTTAACTTTCTTTGCAACTCTATAGCTAGATCACCATCTTTGTCTTCGTATCTTTCTAGTTCTTTTGTTTTATCAGATATTTCTTTTTTAATATCTATTTTATCTGAAGCGCTAAGTGTTTCACTATTTTCTTTTAAGTTTTTTTGTAAAGAAAATATATCTGTGTTTAGATTATTTTTTTTATTTAAAAAATTATAAGCCTCTTCATATAACTCAGGTGTTAACTTCCGACTAACATTGTATTTACCAACTGGACCACCGTTTATAATATAACTGCTTGTTTTTCCTCCAGCTATTCCATGATAGCCTAACTGTAATCCACCACCGTTTAATTGAGCTTGAATTATGTCATTGTTTTTATATATATTGTCTAAGTTTTGAGAAGCTTTTGTTCCTTCTTTTATACCTATAGTATCGTATAAAATTTCTTTTGGTATTCTACTAAGTTTTTGAGATTCTATAGCGCTTAATTGCTCTCCATTTTTTAGCTTATTAGATATAACCATTATTTCTGCATCTGTAGGAACTGCGTTTCCTGCTTCTCTTTCTACATCAATAGCTTTTTTAGCAACATTTATAGCCGCTTGAGTTAAAACCATTTGTTCATTTTTCTTTACTTCATTAAATTGCTCTCTAGCTTCCTCTGGGCTTATATCACCTTTTTTTCTTTTTTCTAATATATCTTTAGTTAACTCTATAGATTTTTCTGTTATTGAGCTTTCTGTTTTGATTGTAGGGTTTTCTATTAGATCATTTTTTATTCCAAAAAATTCAGCAGCTCTTCTAGACTCTACAGAGCTTTTTCCATTAGAAGTTAACCTAACTATATCAGCTTTACTCGCGTTTAAAAAATTGTCAACACCAGGCATTCCTTTTGATAAAAGTCCTATAGCTCCTATTTTAAACATTTCATCTACTGTAGATTGAAAATAACCTATATTTTCTTCTTTTAAACCTCCAAAATAACCTTCCATGTCTGTTACTGTACTAGCAAATTGATAACCTGTTGCGCTGGTAAGAAGTTCACCAGTTTGTTTTACAATGTTACTTGGAGTGTTATATTTAGCAACATCTGCAACTTTTGTAGTTATACCTCTATAGAAAGGATTGTTAGCTAAAGCTTGACTTTTAGGAGACATTATAGCGTTAGATAAACCTCTTGTAAATTTATTAGCAAAAGCACCAAAACCAATTTGACCTGCTTTCATACTTCCACCAAAAATACCTGCTTCACCTTTTCTATAATCATCACCATCAAAAGCTAAAGAAGTACCTTCAAATTTCAAACCATCTTCTACAGCATCGATTACTGAAGTAAAAAGCTTATATTTTTTGTTAGTTTCACCAAAGTTTTTTCCATTTCTAAAAACTTTATAACCTTTGCCGAGTTCTTTTACGCCTGCTCCAATATCTTTTAAAGCTTTTGTACCACCTAGTTTTCCAAAACCCCACATCTTAAATACAAACTCTCCAAAATGAGGTAAAGCTCCTAAGTTACGTTGTCCAAAGTTTTTACTTGTAGAATAGTTTATAAGATCTGTGTCAACATCAGTGCCTGTTCTTGACAAAAGATCAGCAAACATATTTGCTTCTTCGTTTTGAGTTATAAGATTACTTGGCTCTGTAAGTCCTAAAAAACCATCATCAGCTCCTGTTATTTCCATTGTGTCGTCTAACATTTCGTCAAATCCCCAACTTCTAGCTGTTGTTGCTAAATTTCTATTAAGAGCTATAGCTTTGTTGGTCACAGTATATTCGTCAAGAGCGTTGTTGAAAGCAACAGCCAATGGATGAGATCCTGGTATTTTAGTTAATCCTTTAGGTAGCTTTCCAGTTTTATTAAATTGTTCTAACTTTTTTAATTGTGATTTAGATATGTTTTTAGGGTTTGTTAAAATACTTTGATTATTACTAACGTCACTATAAGCAAAATCCTCTCCTTCGTTCCAGCTAAGACCTTTTTCTTTAAATTTATCATTCCATTTTAATATATCTCCTGTAAGACCGTTTAAAGAATAATATTGATTATTTCTTTCGTTTAGTAAAACATCTATATCTTTCATAGATTTTTCATTAGCTTTTTCAAAAAGCTCTAATTGAGCTAATGGAACATCTGCTTTTTCTAAATCTATAAAATCTCCAGTATTGGTATCATAAAGTTTTTTACCTAAATCTTTTTCAGTACCAAATTCTTTATCAATTTTTTCACCTATTCTTTTTTTAACATCAGGATCAGTAGCGTTTTCGTATTCTAACGTTAGCTTTTGAAGCTTTGCTTCATTTTCTGTTAGATTACTAATGCCAAATTCTGATATTTGATTTGTAGTAAAACCAAAATTATCTTTAGCTAAAATCGCGTTTTTGTTTATTCTATATTGATACTGAGAAGGCATGTTTATATAAGTAATTCTATCGTCAACAGGTTGATCCATTTTACTGAACTTGTTTCTAACAGCTTTATTTTTTCCTCCTTCAAAATCGAAAGCAAACAACCTGTCATTAGGTTCTAATCCAGATCTACCGTATTTTGTTTCAAAAATTTCTTTATCATAATAACCAACTACCCCTCCGTTTTCCATTATACCAGAACCAGCTATTTCTCTACCTTTTCCATTAAAATCATTTAATGAAGATAACTGCGTTTCGCCTCCATATAATTCTTTAGCATAGTCAGATAAAACTTGATGACCTTCTGGCATATAGTCCCAAGAGTTTCCACTAAACCCTGCGTAACGTTGATAAAAATCTTCACTTTCCCAAGTAAGATGACCTAATCTATTATCTAGTTCATCTGCGTCGTAATATGGTTTTGCATTTACTGTGATTTCCTGCATTTGATTGTAAGGTTGAAAACCATCAATAGTTCCACTATATACGTTTCCGCTAACATATAATTCTGGATCTAATCCCGCCACGTAAGAAACATGCGGGCTTACACGTACATAATCTTCTACAGTTTTTACATTTCTAAAACCACCATCAATTTCTCCTTGTTTATCGTCAATAAATTTTTGTAACTCTTCTTCAGTATATAATTGATAACCACTACTGGTGTTTACTTTAATTTTCTTTTGGAACTGATCTTCTGTTATTAAACCCATAGCTCCACTTGTTTCTACAGCCATGTTATTTATAGCTTTAGCTTCTTCTTCTATAGAAAGACCTAAATTAGCAACTCTTGCTTGATAAAAATCTAAAGTGCCAGGAACAAAATTACTACTTAAACTTCTACCATCTAGTGATTCCGAAAAACCATCTTCCGATTCTGAAGCCGTATCGGATGCTTCGTCTGTTGTAGTTGTTACAGCTGCACCCGCTTGGTCCGCAACAACTTCTGTCTTTACCTCTTCAACTTCTTCAGTCTGAGGGTTATCTATTTCCCATTGTCTAACTAGTTCAAACATTTTATCACCAGGAATGTTTTGATAAACTAAACTTTTTATATATTCTTCTTTTGTCATTTAATTTAATTTTGTTGGTTAGCTTCCATAAACTTATCAGCTTTAGCTTGTCTTGCTTCTTCTAAATCAAACACAGCCGCGTCTTCTTCTACGCTAGGCAACTTGTTTGTTAAAAATTGTTTTAAATAATTATTGATAAAATACTCTTTATATTTATAAGCAAATCTTTCTTTTTTATCTTGATACAATGGTAAATCAGTTTCGTATATCCATGAGCTTTCAGCAGCGTTTGCGTTTTGCACCATTTGAGCATCTTCCTCTACGCTAGTTCCTTTAGATAAGTAAACGTTCCAAGCAGCGATAGCTTCTTGTTCAGCTGATAACATACCTGCAACTTCAGCGTTTATAAATGGATTTAATTTCTTTTCAATTTTATCCATATCGTATCTTAATACGTTTCTACCTTTACCACCACCAATATCTATTATTTCATAATCAAGCTCACCATTAAATTTTATAGCAAACTCTTCTGATATTTTAGCGCCAGCTGATAACTTACCATTTTCACCTACCATATCAGGAGAAAATAATTGTGATTGAACTAATAATTCAGACATGCTAGCATCTATATCTGGTGTTTCTACAACCATAGATGTATCAGAATCTAGCAATGTAGATAAAGCAGAGCTGTTTATGATTAAAGGTTTTTCAAACAAAGGACCATCAAACATTAATTCTTGATTACCGTTTTGTAATAAATCTAATGATACCATATAGCCATCAGTTCTAGAGAATCCAGGTTTTTCAGTCATAATAGCATTAGCAATCATAAAACCGTAGTAATTATTAGGATCATAGTTTCCAGTTTCAGTAACACTTAACTCACTCATTACGTTTTTAAGAAACTCTAACGAAACTTCAGGAGCTCTTTCAAGTATGTTTATTTGTTCGTTTACATCAACACAGTCACCACATTTGTTTTGTTGTATAGCTGTTTTTAGTCTAGCATAGTATTTTCCTGTGTCTTGATATGCTCTGTCTAGTATTCTAAACTCAATATCAACATCAGAAGATATATAACCTGGAATATAAGCCATGCTATCGCTTTGCAATACTTGTTGTATTAGAAGATTTATTTGAATGTTTTTGTTTTCCATGTTATTTATCTATTATGAACCACTGTTACCACCAAAAGCAGATCCAGCTACAGAAGCTATACCGCTTATTGCTCCTGTTAAAGCTCTGGTTTGATCAGCACTAGCTTGAGCTTTTATACCTTGCATGTTATCTATTTGGCCTTGCAATCTATTTAACTGACCCATTTCTCTTTGTTCTCTTTGGTTAAACACAAATGATTTACCTTGAGCATCTAAGTTTTGCATCCTTTTTTCTTCAGCTATTTTAGCATCTTGTAATCTTTGCTCGCCAGCAGCTCTTTTATCTTCATTAGCTTTTTCTTGTTGCTCTATTCCAGCCGCAACATTTTGCTTAGACTGTAAAGCAGCTTGAGCTAACGCAGTAGCGCTACCTGCACCACCACCAGTTTGTCTTAATGTATCTAAAGTATTTGCTAAAGCTTGATCTGTTTGTTCTATTTGCATTTCAGTAGCTTGCGTAGCAACACCTAAGTTGGCCATAGGATTACTCATCATGTCACTTAAGTTTTCAGCTCCTTCGTAAGGATTTATAATTTCCTGCCTGTTGGCTTCTAGTTGAGCCATCTTAGCGTTCATTTGTTTAAGCTTTTTTCTAGCTCTTCTAGCGGCTCTTCTAGCTTTTCCACCACCAATTATTCCTCCAGCGATTTGAGCTACGCCACCTATTATTGCGCCTATTGCCATTTATTTATTTTTTTAATTAATTTTTTAATATCCATTGTTAGCTATATAATCACTACCAACAGAGAATAATTCTTTTTCCCCTCCTGGGTTTGTAACAGCATCTGTTGATATTGTTACTGTTGCATAGAAAGCTTTAATACCTGATATTGCAGAACCAAAATGAATTTCACCTGGCGCAGAAGTACTAGCGTTTATTAGATTAGCAACATATTTGTTTTCTTTTCTGTCAAAACCTGCTTGATAAAAAGGTCTTAAAACAGCTGCAGTTCCAGTTAACGGTGTTGGTAAAGTAGAATCATATCTTCCTTGAACATAACTATATACAATAGCAGAATTGTCATCGTAGTTAAGCCAGTTAGTAGTTCCTGAAGTTAAATCTCTACCAGTATTGTCAGAATCAAAACTGCTAATCTGCCAACCACTGCTACCTTCGTAGTTGACTGTTTTAAATGTTTTTGACTGCGATACATTTGGGTTAAAAACAAATGTAATAGAAGTCGGTTGAGCTGTGTTACCTAGGTTAGAATAAAATAAATTTCTAGTACCTCCTTGCGCGTAATGCTCAAACAATGAACCAAATTTTAAACTATAAAAACCGTTACCTAAAGTAAACATTTGATCTGGTTTATAAGTAAAGAAACTTGTCCAACCTTGAACCAAGTCATCAAACGCTAAAGTTTCATATCCTGAGTTAAGAGTATTTTCTTGTGATCCAGCTAGTTGAGTAGATACAACGTATTGTTTATTGTGAATGTCATAACCACCTATTATTTTACCGTTAACACCTCCAACATTTATACCTGAACTTAATCTGTCTCTAAAATAATCAATCATTCCAGCATTAGATATTTCTGTTAAGCTTCCACCTGACATTCTTAAAACAACACCATTATTTCTATCAGTAAAATATTTGTTATTACCATATATAGCAAAACTAGTAGGATCAGTGCTTATACCAAACTTACCAATGTAAGGTTGAATAGCACCTATAACTAAGTTACTAGATGTTACTGTTCCACCACCTTCAGCAGAATATATAGCATCTTTATCTATTAATGCTCTACTTATTTTTAGTTCTTGGAATATGTTTAAATTAGTATCTTCTGCATAAAGCTTTTGTATTGAACCATTTGCTGGATCTACAGACTTAACTATATCATCAGCCACGGAAAAAACATTTGTTCTATTTATACCTGTTCTAGAGTTAAATATACCTGAGTATATTAATGAATTGCTTCGTCTAGTACCGTTAGGTTCTTCTTCTACTAAATAAGCTTTAGCACCAAAAGAAACACTAGTGTTATTATAACCTCCATGTATCCTTGACTCTTCTATAACCCAGTTGTTTGGAACATCTGCAGTAGTGTTTGGATAACCACCTTTTGAAGTTGGTATTCCAGTCGAGCCATTCCATACAGGTATGTTACCAAAGTTAGTAACAGACTTGTTTACTTTCTTAAGAAGGAATGTATTGAAATATTTAACTTCTATTATTGCAGCCATAGTTATTATTATTACTTATTTTTTTAGGTTTTTAAGTGTTACACACGTTTGCTGGATCTGTACTATTTAAAGCTAGTTTTACAAAACCAGCATTTGTTAAAGCTGTGGTATTGTCTGGAGCACAAGCTGTTGTAAATCCTGGAAAAGTATTACTTGGTGGATCAACAAAACTTATAACCTCACTTTCACCACTACAACCTGTGTAAGTAGCTCCAATTGTATTACCACTTCCAGCATATGTAAACTTATAAGTAAAACAAGGTGTTCTATCTAAAGTCATTGTAAAGCTACAGTTAGCACTTAAACCTCCAGCATCTTCTACAGTGCCTGTTATAAGATAAGTGCCATCAGGCATTGTGCTTGGAGGATCTCCTCCTGCAAAAAATACTCTACCGTTCCAAAATCTATTTACTTGTGATTGATTAACTAATATAGTTCCAGCAGGTGGATTATACGTAGTACTTCCACTACCAGCAATTGTTACGGTCCATGATAAATCTTTGTATGCAACTTCGTCAAATCCTACGTTTAATGTAGACGCTCCATTTTGAGCTTGCAAGTTTGCAATAGTTCCAACACCTCCACCAGTAGTTCCTGGCGTGTAAGTAAGATTTGTACAGCCAGATGTAATTGATGGTACTACATTTATTAAAGATACAGGTTGTTGAGTAATAAAACTTTGAACTCCATTGTAATTAACCTCAAAATTAAAAGTATATGTTTGATTTGTAGAGGCTTGATTACTATAGTAAAAAGGAACTTTAGTAGCTATTTGATATGTGTTAGTACCAGCTACATTAGATAGTTCAAATAATTGAGCAGGGTTTTGGTCGTCAACTAAATTTCCATTAAAATCAAAAACACTGTTTAATTTTAACTGAGGTGGTGTAGTATTTGCGTAAGTTATAGTGTTGCTAAATTGATCTAATAAACTAAAAGGTGTAGTAAATATATTTCCAGTAGGCGCTAAACTTTCTTTAAATAAATCTGTATTAAATCCACTAATAGAAACCGCGTCTGCTGTACCACCTAAAATAGCTTGATTTAATTCTGTTATTAAACCTTCAGTAGTTGTTTCCCAGAATATATCTAGCTCTGATTCTACAGGATCTGTTTCCATTATAGCTAAGCTATTAGGTATTGTAACCCAATCAAAATTAATGTTATCATTAGTAGGTGTAAATGTTAATACATCTCCTGAACTAGTACCTTCTAAGTTATTACTAAAAGTTAATTTCCATACGCTACCATTACCTATACTACTAACAATAGTGGTATTATCTGGAACACCATTACCTGTAACAGTTTGACCTGCAAATAAACTATTACCTGGAGCAGGATTACCACCAAGCGTAAATATAGGACTTATTGTGTTTATTGTTATATTGACTTGATCTGACGAAAGACCTGTTGTATTTGGATCCACTGTTGCTGTTGTCGGTGTAACAGCTACGCCTAATTGTTTAGAAGGCGTGTTTATTCTAGCTATTAAAGGGTTAGAATTTACATTGTAAAAGTCTGGGCTACCAACATATCCTATTTCAGATGTCCCATTAAAAATATCATCATCAGTGGCTATAACACTAACTAAACCAGGAAATGCTCCAGGATAATATTGTATGTTATTTTGCCAAACATCTTGAGTATTTGTGTTTTGAACTCTACCATTAAGAGTTACGCTACTTCTAAATTGTTTTTGTTCAGGACCAACTTCAGCTAAATCTCTAGGCACTTTGTTTATATTATCATTAAACAAAACAGCGTGAGATGTTTTACCAAGCTCTTTAAGTGGTTCGTTAGGATAAGCAGCCATTATACCTGGTAGGTAAACATTGTAGTATTCTTGTTCTGTTTGCTTTACAACAACCTTATAAGAATACCAACCTAATGGATTATATTCTTTGTCGCTAGGGTCACCGTTGTATATACCTGTTGTACCTCCTGGTATTGTGCTATTAAATAATACTTTTAAAGAATTACCTGGGAACTCAAGCGCTTCTATATCACCAGCTATATAATCAGAATAAACCGTTGAACCTAAATATTTTTGATCACCAAAAACAACTGAGTTATCTCCATCAGATAATATAACGCTTGAAGATCTACCAAACTTATCTGATAACACTATACCAACTTGATAGTTTCTATTTTGTTTTAAAGAAGAGCTTGGGTATTCTACAGTACTTGTGCTCCACCTAATACTGCTTGGTGCTGTAAATGTTAATATAGATCCAGCAGCAATACTAGCGCTAGTTGTTTTATCTATTGTAACTGTGGTTGCTGTAAAGCTAACAACAACACTATTTGATTGTATACCTGCTACGTTAGCAGTTATAGAATAACCATTTTCTAAAGTTCCTGAAACTGTATTTATATTTATTGTTGTAATACCGCTATTATTAGTACCGTTTGTTGTAGCAGTTCCTGTTCCTAAATTAAAAGCAAGCTTTTGACTAACAGCTAAATTATAATCTAAAGAAGATGGTGGCGTGTGTTTGTTTAAAAAATTACCATAAACAATTCTATTACTTATTACTTCTTGTGACAAAGCTCTTACAGGTACCTTGTCGTATGTTCTAGTTGTTTCACTTGATGGTAAAACTTTATAAGGTTTTGTAGACTGATACTCATATTCAAAATGAGTTCTTTGGCCAAAACCTAAACCAACGTTGTCAGCTATTGTTTGAGCGCTGCTCATTACAACTTGATTTGTACCGTTAAAACTTACAACTCTAGGATTATTTGTTATGCCTGTTCCTTCTATTAACATGCCTGGTTTTATAGATCCGCTTACAGCATCTATAACAACAGTAGTACTTGCGTTTATAGCTCCATTAACAGTACCTCTACCATCAGCTAAAATTTTATTTATATCAACACTTTCAACAACTCTTATATTACTTGATGTTGATTCTTTATATAATATGTCAATTTCTGTAATTTTTAAATCTCTTTCTAAAGAATTACTAGTTGATGGAAGTGGAATTCTTAATAATATTTTATTTACTTTATTTTCCATAAAGTCTACTGTAGTAGTTCTAAAAGTGTCTTCTTCGTCTTGAATATTTAAATCAGGACTAGTAGCAACAGGTGTTCCAAAGTTTGGAGGAGTACCAGTTGGTATAGGATTTACTTTACGCATAAAGTAACCATCTTGCTTAGGCACAAAACACTCTTGTGTAAACGGTGACATTATTGAATACTCGCCATCTACAAACTTAAATCTATAAGCAAATCTAATAAACTTATCTTTTAAAAAGTTATCATCACCATTATAAGTAATATCATAATAATAATTATAATTAAAAATAACTTCAGTATTAGCAGCGGTATAAGCTGGTATACCACCTTGTCCAAATCCAGCAGTTACAGTCCAATAAGTAGCGCTAGATCCTACAGCGCTAACAGTTAAAGGTGTTCCGTTTACAGATAATCCTGGTATAAATGTTCCAGGAGAAGTAGTATTAATAAAAGCTATAGTAGCACCAGGTATTAAATCACCTTGATAATTAGCTTTTAAAATTTGCATAGTAGTATCTCCTGCGGTTATATTCGCGTTTAAAGTTCCTAAACCACCATCTGGATAATACTTACTTACAACATCATACATTGTACTTTCATACTCTGTAGGGTTTAAATCTCTAGATATTCTATATAACTCTATTGATTTGTAAGGATTATATTTAGCTACTGATATTTGTTCTTCAGTTTGGTAATAATTAGGATTTGCAGAACCTGTAGGGTTTGCGTCATCAACATTTATAACTCTTGGTTGATTTCTGTTGTCTGTAAAATATAATAAATTTTCTAAAATATTAACTCCTGTTATAGGGTTTAATGTAGAAAAATTTAAAAAAAGTCCTTCAACCAAAAGTGTTGTTGAGTTAGTTGTAGCATTGTAAACACCAATAGCATGCTTAGCGTTGTTAACGTAAATAGAACTTGTGTTATCTGTTAGAAACACAAAAACTCTATTGTTTATTTCATCAGCACAATAACCTATAGAAAAAGCATTAGACATACTAAATAATGTTCTCATGTCGCTAACACGTGTATTACCTAATACGTTTTCTAAAGCTCCTACATTAGGACCTTCAGATCTACTCACTTGAGCGTTTATTGCATTTCTATATTCACCAACAGGAATTAATCGATCATCAAGATCTTTGTTCATTTTTCCTTTAATGAAATTGTTATTTACTTTTGCCATTAAATTCTAGTGTTTAATCCATTTAGATTGACCTCTCATAACTTGAACTATTTCGTTAAGCTTAATGTTTGATAATCTTATCTTAGCGTTTCTAAGTGCCGCTCTTCTATCTTTTTTAAATCTAGCAACCATACCTTCTGGTGTACCAGATCTGTTAGCCAATAAGTTATATGATATACTCATGTACATAGCTTCTTCTGCCATTTTAGGTACTCTAGTGTCTAAGTCATAAGCTAGTCCATCTGATATATATTCTAATACAATTAGCTTGTTAACTAAATTACTAGAAAAAGTAAACTTACCATCTCTTTCGTTTATACCAAACCAACCGTTTACATTAGAGTATTGAGGATCTAACCCGTATAATCTTCCCCAGTTCCAAGGTCCTGATCCAAAATCATTATTGTAAACATCATAAGCAAGATTATCAAGCTCGTTTAAAGCTTGATTATTTAATAATCTATTAGCATTTGTTTCTTGCCATCTTTCTACTGTTATTGATGTTCCTTCTAAGTCAGATCCAAAATTATCCTGCGTAGGTATACCTTGATTGTCTTGTAATAGTTTTTGGTAAGGGTTTGTAGTTATGTTATTGTTAGGGTATAAAGGTCTTTTAACACCGAAGCTATCTATCCAAGATAGATTAACATAATTAACATAATCTTGTGGCATTACTAAAGATAAATTTTCAGGTATTGTAAGCTCTTGTGACTTAATACTTTTTAAAGTATCATAACTAAACTCTTGTAAAGATCTTTTAGCGAAGAAAAGTACGTCAGATTTTTTAGCGTTTTGTATTATTTTACCATCGCCTACGTAACCAACCATGTAGTTATCTATAATATCATTTAGTTTTATATATTGATAACCTCCGTAATTATTCTCAACAGCATCTCCAGTAGCTTCTTCAGGTAAAGTACTAGCGTACTTACCTCCATCTAATATTTTTAATTGTACAACTATATATAAATTGTTTGCAGGGTTAGCAGCAAAAGTTATAGCGTTGTTTGCTACAGAATATTGTAAAAGATATTCAGACCAACTGCCAGGAAAACCTGTAGTGCTAGTATATATTTTAAAATTATTTAAAGCATAATTTTCACTAGCTGGGTTCCATGAGTTAGCATCAGTAAACACTAGATCAGTATTGAACGTTGTAGTTATAGTTAAGGCGTTACCAGTGCCTCTAAAGCCTTGCGAACCTTGATAATACTGTTGATTATTTTCTGTTATTAATGCCATTTCCTATTAAGATTTTTCGTTAGCCTCCACCTCTTGTGCTTCAGCAGATGCAGTTTGTATTATTGTTGGATCATTTATTATGATGCCACAGTATTTTAATATGTTTATTATTATGTTTGTTTGCTCAGAAGTATCTAATTCAAAGTTAGTAGAGTTACCAGCGTTATATATATATTGGCCAACGCTACCAGTAGTAAAAGCCCACGCTGGAGAAGTTGGTTTAAATATAGCGTTAACATTTAGAGCATTAGGTTGTGGACTAACTTTTATAAGTACTGAGTTGTTTGGTCCTGTACCTGTTGTGCATAAGGGATATTGCACTGTAGGAGCTGTCAACGAAGATCTTGTGATTTTAGAAAAATCACTTTGACTAGCTAATTGTGTTATTGAGTCGTACTGAGGATTAGTTGTATTATAAGTAGATATTATTTCACCTAACTTATATATTGTTCCTGCTCCAGTGTATTCCCATCCTAAAACTGCAGCACCAGCATTATAAGTAAATGGAGCTGTTTTTTCAAAAGGGTATAATTTATAAGCAGAGTCTTTAAACATGTTAAAAAACTCAGTATCATTTTGTTGATTGTTTTGATTGTATCTGTTTAATTGATTACCATCAGGAAAATATGAATTAAATATTTCTTCTTGCACTTGAGCAGCAAGACTATTAAACTCCGCAGGAGTTACATAACCTCTTTGTTCTTTGTTCAATATGTACAAGACTGTTGTGTATACTGTATTTATATTTACCATTTATTTTTATTTTTATACTAATAAGGCGGCCGAAACCGCCTATATATAGTATCACTTGTTTTTATAGCTTTTTATCTATAGATTTGTAAATTTCAACACCTTCGTCTGTTTTTAAGAACGCAGCAAATGCTGAATAAGGATTTTCATCAAAAGGAACGTTCATTAACTTTCTGTTATTAGTGCCCCATGTGAAAGTTCTTTGATCACTAGATAAATTTATTATACCAGCTTCTCTAGCTTTTATTGCAAAATTTCTAAGCTGAACATTGTCATCATTAGCTAAGCTAATAAACATTGAAGCATTGTTTTTTGCAAACAATAATAAATCTCTTTTAATTTCTTTAGAACTCATATTATTTACTTCAGAACCTTTTTCAACTCTTAAAATAGCTTCAGCATGATCGATATCAATTGATCTAGCAGCGTTTAAAGCGTCAATTTGTAAGTCAAGTTCTTCTAAATCATCTTTAGCTTCTTCAACAGCACTATACTCTTCGTATATTCTATCTTTTAAAGGGTGATATAGTGAAAGTAACTTTTGTAGGTTTTGCATATTTTTAGGAACTTTTAAAAAACCATCTCTAAAAATAATATGTCCCATAGTGCATTCTCCTTTTTGTTCATCTACTAAAGGTGAATCTTGATTTGTAGCATATTTTATCTCTCTTTGTTTTCCTGTTTTTTCATCAAAATATAAAAGAGCATGTTTTCTTGTATGCTTACCTGGGATAGTTAATGTTAAAGGTGATTTGTTTCCTTTTAAATAATAAATTCTATCTCTTATTTCCCAACTAGGTTTAGCTGGTGGCGCTACTTTTGTAGCTACCGGCTGAGGTGCAACCTCAATAGTTTCTGCTTTAGCTTGTTTAGCCATAATATAATATAATTAAATAGTTTATAAAAGTAATAATTACCCCCGTTGATATAACGAGGGTAAAAATTACATTAAATGGATATTATAATCCTTGGAATAAAACGAAGTTGTTAGCAGCTTGAGTTACTAAACATCTTTCAGATAGGAAGTTTACTTCCATAGCATCAAGAGTTGAAGTAAATGCTCCACCTGCAGAACCAGTTAACCATGATTTCATTCTTCTGTCGTCACCTTGAGAAGCTCTATATCTTACGTGTAAGAAAGGTCTTCTAATGTTAGTACCTAAGATTTGATCATACACTGTAGAAGTTCCAGCAGGAACTAATACACCTTCAATTGAATTAACACCAACGATAGCACCTCTTGTAGAAGCGTCGTTTAAGTATTTCCAGTCAGTTTTGTAGAAGTCATAAGAACCTCTTCTGAAACCAGAGAAACCTAAGTTAAGTGCCATTTCTTCTGAATTTTCGAATAAACCGAAAGCAGTACCACCAGCGAAACCACCAGAGATAGAAGCTAACATATCGTCAAAATCAAGAGATGTTTGTCTCTGTAAGAATAACATGTTTTCTTCGATAGCTCCTTGAGTATCTAAGTTTTTAAGTATTGCATCAAAGTCATCAATTCCAGCAGCAGCAGTAAATCCTACTTCTACATTTCCTCTTGCTCTAATAGCAGCAAATAAACCTTGTGTACCTGGTAAGTTAGCAGCGTCATAAGATCCTGCAGCTCCACCAGCATTTGCGTTTAGTTCACCTTCAACCATCGACATTTCTAGGTAATCTTCAAAACGTAGTCTAGTTTCAGACTCAGCTTTTAAATACCATAAGAATCCAGAAGCTCCATCTTCAGTAGCAACTTCAACCCAACCGATTTGTGCCATATCAGATCCAGTAACAACGTACTGATCTCTAATGATGATTGGTGAGTTAGAAAATTGTGTGAAAGAAGGATCAACAGATACTCTAGCAGCAGAGTTTCCTACTCCTGCTCCAATAGTTGTTCCTTTTGTGTAATCAGAACCATATACAAACATTTTAATTGTTGCAGAAGCAGCAGTTATCCCTTGGTTAGCAAAAGATGCGTTAGCAAACGGTTGTACCGTTACGTTACCAGCAGCTCTTGCTAAAACGATACCTTTTCCTTCAGCTCCTGTTGCAGGATCTAAAAGTACAACTGTATCATTTATAGATATAACATTAACTATACCAGCACCAACAGGTATTGTTACAACTGACTGATTGTTACCACCAGCAGCAGCTCCAACACTACAGTTATCGTAAGATATATGTAATCTGTTTTGTTCAGACCAAATTACTTGATCAGATGTCATTGGCATTTCAGCGCCAACCATTCTTAAGAAACCAGATAACGTTCTGTTTCCATAACGCTCTACTTCTTGTTCATAAATTTCTGGTAAATATTGTTGCGCGAAGTTTCCGCCAGCCGCACCATCAAATACTAAGTAGTTTGAAGGACTTGGAGTTTGGATAGGACTTGGAACAATAGCACCAAATTGTGGATTTAAACTCATAATTGTTTAATTTTTAATTGTTAAATTTTCTTGTTTTGATTTTCAATTTTGAAGAATCAGCACCAGAAATAGCTTTAACCTTATAGCCGTTTACAAAAACTTCACCTTGTTGGGTTCTAGCTTTTATCGGTGATAGGTTTTTAGACTTATTCACCACGTCTTTAACTGCGTCGGCTTTTCCTTGCTCATAAAAATGAGTTGCGATTCTATCGACATTATCAGCAGCGTATATAGCTTTGTGATAACCTTTTGTATCAGTAACATTACCTTCTGCGTCCAGGAACTTCCCGACTAGGTTATTAATGTTTGATTGGTTTTCTGCAACTTTATCTACATCTTTAATATTATACTTAAATCTTTTATCTCCAACATTGATATCGAAACCTTCGAATTCGTTATTAAATAATTCTTTAGTATTTTTTTGAAATACATCGTGTTGTTGCTCAGCTTGTTCTTGCTGTTTGTTGTAGCGATTAAAAAAGTCCATAGCTTTTTGTTGGTCCTGAGTTACGCCGGGTCTCAACTTGATTTCGTCGTAATATTTATTCTTCGTTTCCTCTAAAAAGTTTTTTGCTTTTGCAATCTCTTCTTTTTTAGCGAGTTTTTTCTTTTTGACGTCACGCTCTTCGTCAAGATCTGTATCATATTGGAAGCTATCTTCCATTATAAAATCTATTTCCTCTGAATTTAAATGAGGTTTTGATTTTTTGTAATATTCTTTTAATAAAGTATCTTCATCAACATTAGTATAATCAGCATTTAATCTAGTGTAATCTTCTATAGTTCCACCAGTTTCTTCCATAAAAGATACTAGCTTTTCAATATTTTCAGGCAATTGTTTACCTAAAACTTTTTCATCTCTTATTGCTTCTTTTACTTCTGCTTCTACTTTTTTAACTTCTTCTTCAGTTACTTCTTTGATTGGAGAAAACCCTTCAGCAGTCTCGTTGGACTTTTGTATAGATTCTCCCACCTCTGCGCTATCTCCGGATGGTTTTTCCACAGATACCTCCTTTGTTTCTCCGATTTGAATGGCATCTTCTTTTTGTTTTAAAGCTTCTTTAGGTACTGTAACTTTAATAACATCATCTGGTATTTCTACCAAAGGTTCTTTTAAACTTACTTTTACAATTTCTTGTTCTTTGTTTCCTAGTTGCTTAGGTTTTTTAGACTTTATTTTAAAGTCACCTTCCTGTTTAACAGGTTCATTTGTTTTTACTTCTGACATAATATAATATAATTAAATAATTAATAATAACCTACATTTGCTGCGGTTGCGGCATGTTTGGTTGTTGTTGTTCAAAGTCTATAGCTGGTAGATCTTGTTTTCTTTGTTCTATCATTTGACTTTGTTGCGTACCTTCCATTTTAATACGCTTGTCTTTTCTGTTTTCTATTTCTTGTTCTTTTTGACCAGCGGCTTGCATGTCCATTTGTTTTAACTGCATATCAAACTGAAACTGTGCTTGCATTTTTTGTTGCTCTAATTGAGCAGCTAACTCCATGCGTTGTATTTCCATTTGATTAGTAGCTTGTTCAAACTGTACTTTAGAACCTGATATAGCTTCTTGTTTTTGTACTTCAGACATTGCTATTTTTTCAGCCGCATCAGCTTGAGCTTGAGCTTGTGCTTCTGCTTGTTCAAGAGCATTTTCTTGATCTTGTTTACCTTTAGCTTTACGTTTTATTTTAAGCATTTGATTAGCTAACTTAAGATTTTTAATTTGTCTTAAATCTATAGCATCTTCTAAATCAATACCACCTTGTTGTAAAGCAACTTGTATGTTTTGTTCCAATTGAGCTTGTTCTTCTTCATCAGGCTCTAGTTCTAAGAATATACCAAAGTCATGTAAGTTTAAATTACTTATTTCTGTTAAAGTATTTACATTGTAGTTTGATATACCATTTACTAGTGATTCTGCTGTAAGTGGAAATTCTAAAGCATCAGCTATTTTTAAAGCTATATTCTCTGCTGTTCTTAACGTTATATATAAACTAGCTTGCTTAATATGTCTTGTAGCAACGTTAGAAGCATTAGCAGCTAATTTTTGTAAACCAACTAACGTTTGTTTGTCTGGCGTACTACCATCACGAGCTTCATTAAGCCCGGTTACATCACGTATCATTTGTAAATAATACTGATAAGTTTGTATTAAACTTTGTATTTTACCTTGACCAGAACTAGAACTTAATTCTTGGATAGGTATTTTACCTGGATTCATATCGCCATCTTGCGTAAGTGATCTACCAACAATACTACCAGTTTGGAAATACATATTAAGTGCTTCTGCTGGATTATAGTTTGTACCGTTACCTAAATCAACCTCTGCTAAACCATCCATATCTAAATAAACACCATCTGGTACCATTTTAGACATAACTTGCTGTAGCTTTAAATGTGTTAGCTGAATCATATCAGCAAAACCTATACATTTGCTAACTAAAGATTCTATTCTACCTTTGTACATACGAGGTGAACATATAGAATAATTCATTTCAACTTTAGTCGTATCAGCTAATGGTCTAGACATGTTTTCAGCTAGTTCCCATTTTAACATTGTATCAGTACCTAAAACTTTAGCGCCGCTATATAAAACCTCTATAGATCTTGATACTCTTTCAAAGTTATCACTTTCAGGCGGATTAAACGTGTCAGGTTTTTCTAAAGCTTTCATTAAGCCTTGATCTGTTTGTTTTATTTTAAATACTTGATTAGTATAAGTCTTGTAATCAAAGTATAATATTTGCACGGTGTTTTCATCATAATCACCCCAACCAGTTAAATACTGTCTATTACCTGGCATTTTTTGTATACGTTCTAGTTCTTCTTTACTAATACCTGGAAACTCTTTTTTAAGTTCAGCTATTGTAATAGATTTAAGCTCACCTACATAATATATATCTTCAAAGTTTGGATCCTCTGTATAAGAATAAACCATATAAGCAGGATCAACATAGTCAACTGTAATTCCTTCTGCTGTATTGAAATTAGTTTTAGCTGCAGCAATACCACAAACTGTTAAGTCCATGTTTAATCTACGTCTTGTTAAATCAAATTTATTTTGAGCAAACACAGATGATATAGCTTCTTCTTCTGCTATTTCAATTGACTGCTTATAACTAAGCTGCATGTGTAACTCTAACTCTTCAGGTGTTTCAGGTAAATTACTAGGGTTAGTACTTTGATATAAGTTTATACCTAAAGTATCTTCTAGTCCTTTTAAGTAATCTTTAGCTATCATATCTTCCTGTATTTTAGAAGCATATTTAGTTCTAGCTTTTACTGATTCTGGATCTTGAGCATAAGCCTTTATGTCATATGTTTTAGATGATATACCATTAACAACAATATCAACAAATTTAGATAATATAGGTACTGGTTGCCAGTCTAAATTAAGATAAGACAAATCACCATTAATAGACAATTCATCTTTATATTTTTGTACACTTTGTTCACCACGAGCATATAATCTTAATTGGTGAAATTGATTCCAATTAGTTAAATACCTATTACCTGTAGTTCTTCCTGAACGAAACCACTCATATTCAATAGCCATTGCAACCTGACTTCCGTATTCAATGCTTGCTTTTTCAGCATCACTCACTACTTGACTAGGGAAAGCACTATTGGTATTAGTATATATATTCATTAATTTATAATTTTTGATAAAGTTCCTTTGTTGTTGTATCTTTTTATACCTAGATCAACTGGTTTTAATTTAATTTTATTGTTTGGAGCATATCTATGCTTGTTACAAGCCATTAACGCAAGTCCAGAACTAATAGAGGCATCATGTGATGTTCTATTATTTATATTAAACCTAGACCAATCTTCTAGAGTTCTTTGAAAATACATATCTCCATATCCTGTTTCTTTTAAACCAACAAATGTTTCTACATATGTTTCTATGGCAGACGCGTGAGCTTGTTTTATATCTTCACTTGAATTAGGTATACCACCTATTTCTCTTTCTGTTACTGATAATTTGTTTCTTTTTTTATCTGGTCTGTTCATTGCAAAACCTCTATAACCTCTACGTTTGAAATAATATAATAATCTAGGTTTATTGTTTTCTGCTAATATTGGCATACCATAAAATACGCAAGCCATAAGTACATCTTCAAAAAATATTTCAGCTGTTTGTGGACGAGCGATATATTCTAAGAAAAAATGATTTGGCGGCACTTCTTCCATGCTAAACTTAGTTAAACCATGTAAAGAGCCGTTAGACCCTCTCTTATCTACTGTACCTGATATATCATATGGATCACATCCAAAAGCACCACAATGTTCGTTACCTGGGTAATTAATACCATTTTTAATGAACCTTTTGTTTTGTAAATGAACTGGAGGAACCCAAGTTATATAAAATCTACCTTGTTTGCTAGGTGCAAATATAACTCTTGTATCTTTTTCACTATTTTCCCACTGAAAATTACCTTGAGTAATAGATACTGAGTTTTTTAAATCTTCATTAAAATCTATTTGTTGATATATCTTAGTTAGATTAAATAAAGACATTTTAGACTCATCTCTAAACGCGTGTTTTGTTGTGCGTGGAAACTGTCTATAAAATTCATTTAAACCATCTTGATCATCTTTAAGACCTTCTACCTCGTTATCCCAGTATTCAATAACCCCAAGTTTGATTGGCGTTCCATGAGGTCCAAACAATGGTTTTTGTGGTGTTTCGAAGACAGGCATGCCATAAGAATCAATGTATCCCTCGTAATTCCATTCCATAGGAATGAACAAAGAATATAGTCCTGAACGAGTTTGTCCATTTGCATTTCTTTTTGTAACGTCTGAGTCATCATATAATTTTTTAAAATTTCTACCACCTTTGTCTAAAGCATTTGACGTTGATCCCATCATGCATTTACCTATAATTCTAGAACCTAGTCTTAATGTTGTTTTAGTAACACGCCAATTGTTTTCTATATTATTAGGTCTTTCCCATTTACCTGATTCATCATGTACTAATAATTTTAATTTTTCACCATCATAAGCGTTGTCTCCGGTATTTTTCCAATCAATAGTTGTATCAAGTCCTGTAAGATCTTCTTGTTTGTCTGTAGAAACTATAGATCTTCTTGTAAACTTAGACGCTGGCACACGATACGCTAACTCTGTTTTAGGTCGATCCATACCGTCTTGTATTGGCTTAAAAAAGAAAGGATAGTTAACTGATATTGGCACTACCTTATCTGTGAACATTTTTTTAGCATCAGCACCTGATTTAGATAATATACCAAAACGAGCATCACTAGATATTGTAGCCATATTAACAGTTTCGCCAGAAGCCATAAAAGAAAAACCAGATCGTCTATTTTTTAAATAACACATACCGTAGCTTCTGTAATCTGCTCTACAAGCTTCCCAAAATATAAAAAACAATCTATTTGATTCTCTAAAGTCTGGTTGACCAACGTCAATTTTTGACCACTGCAAATACATATAATGAGTACCTGTTAAATATGTAGGTATATCTTTATTTATATACCAAAAACCTTCTTCACGTCTTTTAAATTCAGTATCAATATAATCGTACCATGTCTCTTTAAAATCCTCAGGGTATTCTCTCCAGTCAAATACTGTTTTTATTCTACTTAATATCTTAGGATAATCAAATCTAGTCCATTTGTTTTCTTCAAACTTATGAACATTGTTTTGTTTAGGTAAAGCTATTTTAAGATTTTGTATTTCATAAATCTCTCCAATTTGTCCGGTCTTAGATATAACAACCATATCATGATCTTCGTTATATCCATACTCCCATTTGTTATACCTGTTCATTCTGTTAAGAACTTTAGGTTTAACGTGGTCAGATAATACTTTATATAGTGTTTGCTTATACATTATTTAGATCTCCCTTCAGCAAAACCACGAAACGTAGTTTCTTTTTTAATTTCTTTAGGTTTTTCATCTAACATATTTTGTTCTTCTATAATACGATTGTGTATTTCAAAAGCATCAAATATAGCTAGTTTTTTTGTAGCAGCAGCATTTTTAAGCCTGTCCGCTGATATATCATCGCTTGAATCTATAATAGCTTCTTTAGCAACTTTAATAAGTTCCTCAACTGCTATGTGCCCAGCTTGGATTATATTCTTCTTCGTTTCCTTGGTGTTCATATTTTATAACAATATCATTTGATTTCATACAATATAATCGTTCATTTTCAACTAAAAATTCCCATTCACCGTTAGGCGTGTAACCTACTAAGTCTCCCTGGTTAATTTTAAGCGCTTCTAATGAACTATTGCTATATTTTAATATACCAATAAGCTTTTGTTCTTTGTCTAGCGTTAAACTATCATTGTTTTTTATAGGTTTTATAAAACACCTATCACCAAAACTATGCCAACCTTTTTTGTTTTTATATAAATAAACTTGGTCAATAGCACAAAAATAAAGATCGTCTTTAAAGTAAGATCTACTTTTCTTTTTTTGACCTTTCATATCGTAAAAAGTTCTAAACACATTTTGATGTATAACAACTATATCTCCTTTTTTAATTTTAGTATTAAATGCTAAAGGAGTTTCTACAACTATAGCTAATCTATTTACAAACTTCCAGTTTTCTATTTTTGTATTAACAACAATGTCTACACCAGATATTTTAACTGTGTTACTATACTTATCACCTAATGGTTGTATAATAAAATCGTATATGCTTTTCATTAATAGTTAAGATCATACTCAACGGATATAGCCATGTTAGAGTTAAACTTTTTCCATGGCAATACCTCGTTGTTTTTCTTTATATGTATGTTATAAGAGTTATCAGAGTCTTCAAATAAAATATGAGAAATTTCATGACCTCCATAAACCTCTTGGCCTACAGAGTAATGCATTGCGTCATTTTTATAATCAGATCCAATACTAATCTTTCTTATATTATTTTGCATCTTCTTTTTCAATGTCTGTGTAAGTACCGTCTTTAAGATCAATATTTACTTGGCCATATTCCTCTTCTAATTCTTTTTTTGTTTCTTCAATAACTTTAGAAAGATCATTTATTTTTTGATGTATGTTTACTTTTTGTACATCTAAAACACCTAGTGATCTAAGCATTTCGCTTAATTCTACCTGTTGTTTGTTGACAGTTTCTAACTGCTCTTTGCTGATCATTTTTTTTGCTTCTTCCATAATTTAATTTAATTTAATTTATTAATATTCACTTATTTATATAGTCACCTATATATTACTTATTTACATATAATAACATCTGCTTCAGTTACACCTGTTCCTAATGATGTTATAAAGTCTACAGCGACTGGTAAAAATGATCCAGCTTGTACACTTTCAAAAGTTATTGCTTGAGCGGCAACAGGAACGCCATCGTTTACGGCTGTTATTACCGCTGTTGCTCCTCCAGCACCACCACCTGCTTCAACTACAGTAATAATATCACCAGGATTATAACCAGATCCAGCGGCTACAATAGTTAAAGATTGTATAACTCCAGCGTTTTGTGTTATAGCTACAGTTAAACCTTGAGCCATGTTGTTAGAACATGTTGTTGCAGCTGTTACATCACTATAAGCAGCGCCTCCTGATGTCAAATTTAATGTACTAACAGAAGCTAAACTTGTACCTGCTACAATAACATCTATGTTACCTGTAACACCCATATATAATACAGAGCTATTTAAATTGTTACCTAAAACACCTGTTTGGTTTTCAAAAATCCAAGCTGGTTTACCATTTGGAGTTCCTACTAAACCTGTTGAACGCATTGCTTTACCAGCTATACCGTCACTTATTGGAAATTTACCCATTTTATTTATTTTTATTATTTACTTATTGTTTTGAATTTTTCTACACCACGTGAACCAAAATAGGCTACATATACTGTCGCGGTTAATGTTTTTAATAAACTTATCCATTCTTGTTCTACTGTAAATGATAATGACTCGTGACTGTCAACCCATATAAAGGCTATAGTCATTACAGTTAGAAATATTAAAGACATTGGACGAGTATTTTTACTAAGCCATGAATCAGATTTCATATCACTAGCCCAGCGTTTTGAGATTTCTTGCATCTCAGTCATATCTTGCTCTAAAAGTTTAAGAGCTTTTTCTTTATCCTCTGCAGGTAGCACAGGATCTTTGTGTATAAGATTTTTAACTAAACCAAAAACCCCAGCATCAGGTAGTACATCACCAGCTAGGTCTAATATTCCAGGAGCAGCTTTGTTTAAAAACTTACCTACTTTAGTTTCATTAAATTTCTTTTTCATGCTTTTTTATATGCTTCAGCTTCCCATGGTAGGTTTTTAGCACCTTCTTCCATATCAGCTCTTGAGTATTTTTTACCTTTCCAGTAAACATTTTCATTATCATAATCTAAATCACCTCTTTTCATTTGGTCTATATGAACCATTTCGTGATCTATTACTTTTTCACATTCTGAAGGATCTAGCTTATTATTTAAAATAATAGTGCCGTTATTATTAGCTTTACCCATAACACCATCTTCCATTGGTACATTGTAAACTGGTACGTTATTCGTATCGTATGGAGGATTATTTAGTTTAAAAGCCATATTATTTTTTGTAAGGTAATAATTTGTTTAAAGCATCCCTACGACTTTGACAGCCGCAGGGAATGTTTAAACCTTTTGATACATTATCAACCAGTTTTTTGATACCAGAAGCTTTTGTAAACTTCTCTATGTCGTCACCTAAACCTCTAGATCTCATACTGATTATTATGCGAATGTAGCAGTTCTCCAGTACATTTGAACTGGTGTAGCAGCTTGGTCAAGTCCTAGTTGAGCTGAAGCTACAACTCCACCTGGATTAGCTGTCATTGCAGAGCGGATAGCTGAAACAATAGGATTGTTTTGCCCATTTACAATTGTTGGATTTACAGCAGCTGAAATACTAGTAGATACTGCTAAAGTTAAAGTTCTGTAACCTGCAGCTTGAGCAGCTCTTCCAGTTAAACCAATTATAGCTGTTTTAGCATTAGCTCCTGTAGCTCCTGATGCAGTTACTGAAGTAATATCTTCTAAGTTTACTAAGATGTTTTCTGTTGGTCCTAGTGGTTGTGCAGCGGCTGAGTTTCTTACGCTGAATTTAATAAATTTTGCCATTTTGTTTGTGTTTGTGTTTGTGTTTATGTTTGTGTTTTGCGAGTTTTATACAGCTCTCTACTGTTATGATTTACGGTTGTTTTCTCCTACAAATCGTGAGTGTTCATTATTTCTTCCGTGTTTTACTTTTTTTAGATGAGCTTTTTTTCTTTCATTATCTTTACCATCTCCATAATTAAACTTCTTTTTATGACCTGGGTCTCCTTTGTCATATAAAGGTGATCCACCGCCTATTTTTGATCGTGAATGCTTAGACATCCATGATCCACCTCTTCCGCCACTAGCGTCTTTAGCCACAGGGTTATCATGCATTAAATCGTGTTTTTCTTGTTTAGCGTAGCCTTTATTTTGGTTCATTATTGGGTCTTCGTTGTAAGTCATTTTTTTATATTTATTAGTTAGTTATTTTATTTGCCCCAACAATTAGTAAAAGCGCCTGGTAAACAAGTTCCTGGCTCTTTAGATTTGGGTTTTTTATTAGTTATTTTTGGTTCTCTATATATTTCAATTGGTGGTTTATCAGGATTCCATCCACTATGTATCTCACCAGCTTTAATCTTAGAGGCTTTACTTATAACTTTATCAGTATCTTTTTTAAACTTTTCTACAACCCCTGTAGTTTGTTTAACTGGTGAAAGCATTTTAGCAACAGCTTTAGATTGAGTCTTACCTGGCTTACCTTTGTGAGAATGTATAGTATCATCGTGATCTTTTCTTTTATTATGTGGATGATCTTTGTCCATATGTTTGTTAACATGTTTAGTTGGTGAACCATGATGTTTTTTATCATATTTCATATCACCTGCTAATTTAGATATATGCTTTTCATCAGCAGTCATGTTTTCATCACTGTGACCGTGTTTGTTATCATAATCAACATCTCTTTTAAGATAATCAATATGAGCTGCATCATCTCTTTCAGATGCTTTGTAATTTTCTTTTGTTACTTTAGTATCTGCATGGTTTCTTGACCATTTAGCGTTACCTGAGTATTGTCCGTAGTATCCTTTGTGTCCCATGTTATTCTTTGTCTTTTTCTTTTTCTGGTTTTACTGCTCCATATGTATCTACATATAGTTTTTTATATTCTGCTGAATTTTCATCATACCCCGCATCAAACAATTTTTTAGCTTCATCTTTAAAAGATTTATCAGTTTTAGCTTTTTTATTTTTAGCGTCTATAGTTAATCCTGCTGAAGCAACTGCATTAGCCGCATCTTGTATCATACCAACTTCAGATATATAAGTTTCACCTTTTGGATTATAATAACTTCCGTGTAATGGAGATTTTGAATAAAAATTAGGTATTTTAAATGCCATAATTAATTAATTTCTCCTTGAGCATCTCTACTAGTAGCCTTATCTCTTTTAGCACTTTGTTCTTCAGTCTCTGAATTATCTTTGCAATTTTTTCTAGCCTCTCTTATTTGCTTAGCTGTCATATTGTGAGGAGGATTAGTGGCAACATCATAATCAAACTCAGCAGAGCATGGATCTATTGCTGGTTCTTTGTGAAAAGGTGAAAGCATTTTACCAGGTGAATTAGATTCTATTTTATCTTGTCTTGCTTGCTCCCAACCTGACATTTTACCGTCTTTATTTAAATCTCCTAACATTTTTACAGGATCTTTACCGTATGAATGGAATTTTTTTGAAAATGGTGAACTCATATTTTTATTTTTTACAGTTTTTTAATTCTTCTCTAAGACCATCAACTTGATCAGATAAATCATCCCAGTTACGAACTTTTTTATCTTTTTTAGTTAAATCTCTCATTTTTTTTATCTCAGCTTGTTTTTTATTTATTTCATCTTGAACATCTTTACAAGATCTTATATTTAAAAAAGGAGTTGTTTTATCTCCACTAGCGTTTCTTTCTAATTGATCAGCTGTTTTGAGTAGCTTTTTTTCTTTTCTAGCTTTTTTCTTATCAGACATTGGTTCTGATAATTGCTTAATAGTTTTGTCTAATTTTTTTTCTTTTCTTTCTGTATCTCCTGCTGTAAAAGGTCTATCAGGACTAGAACTATATAAAGGTGATCCGTAAAAGTTTTTTATTTTAAATGCCATATTATTGTGGGTTTTTATCTTGTGGTGCTAGTTGAAAAGACTTTAAACTATCCATAAAAGCTTGATCTCTTCTTTCAGCATCATCTGTAGGAATAAGCTTCATTTCACTACTATCAGTATCGTAATAAAACTCATTTTTTTCTCTATTATATTCATCTAGATTTTCTTTAGGAGTAATTGGTCCTAATCTTTCATCGTTTCCTTTAAACTCTCTAACCATGTAGTTTTGCTTCATTTGATCCCAAGCCTCTACAGCAGCTGAACTATCAGGATTAATTAAAGCATCTTCTCTTTCATTATTATTAAAAGGACTTTTTGCTAGAAATGGACTTGAAAATTTACTACTCATATTATTTATTTTTACAACCAAAGTTATTTGCGTAGTTAGCCATTTTAACAACCTCTTCGCTATATTTATCTTTACTTGACATTACAGATGATGCAGCAGAACAAGCGTCTTTAAAACCGTTCTTTTTAGCCCATGCTGTAAATTTACCTTTATTCTCTGGTTTAATTTCAGGAAATCCTTCTTTATAAAATGGAGATCTCATTATATTTTACCTTGTGCTTTTAATACTGGATTCATACCACCACCTTTTACAGGTGCTTTTAATATTTCCATACCAGTTATACCTGAACTTGAACCCATGCCGTGAGCTCTACCTTTTTGATCTAGTGGTCCGTCCCACACGTGAGATTCACCTACTATACCTACTTTAGTTCCAGGCTTTAATTTTTCCATTGAAGGATCATATTTTCCGTGATGCATAATTTATATTTTTATTTATTTTTTTTTAACTTACAACTTCCTTTATATTTTTTAATTTTAGCCAATGCGCTTCCATCTACAACTTCATCATCTCCACCCATCATTGTTTCTTCAGCTTGCATCGGATCTATAACTGACGGGTTTGTTAAGTCACCACCAGGCGTTTGTATTGTATTATTACCAACAGTATCACCACTGCCAGTAAGTGTATCAAGTTTAGAATTTATTTCAGAAATTTGTGATTGAACATCTCCTTGATTATTAGCTCCTCCAAAATTAGTTAAACCTGCAGCTGCTACATTTCCTATTCCGCCACCAATTGAGCTCATTAAACTTTGCTTTCTTGCTTGATACGCAGCTCTTTCAGCTGGATTCATTGCAGCTAGCTTTGCTTTTCTTCTTTTTCTTCTTCTTCTACTTCCGAAAAGATTTAATGGACTATTGCTCATCTTTGTTTGTCTTTGTTTACGTTATATATAGCTTTTGTCATTACTTTATCTGTATATGTATCTCCAGCTATTAATTTGTTTCTTCTAGCGCTTGTTGGTATATCATCTTCACCTAGCATAATTCTATAAATTCTCATTATAAGTTGTTTACATTTAAATGATACTTTATATATATTATATTTTTGTGTAGTTCTGTTTCTATGTCTCCATACAGTTATCCAACCATCTTTTAATAACCTGCTCCATCTTCTATTATCCCAACTGTAAGAATAAACACCTTGTTCAAAATCATATTTACTAAAAAGATCCATACAGTCTAAATAAATTAAAACCTCTAAATCGGCATCAGTTAAGTTGTTATTTTTACATGCCCACTTTCTAATAATTCTATAATGCTTAAGTAAGTTTAACTCTTTAATGTCACTAGCTACTAATTTCATAAAACAACAACTACATCTTGTATTTTTATAACATGATAAGTTTGTTTATCAATTACTATTTTGTGACCAGCATGTTTATCAAAAAATATTCTTGAACCTTCGTTTATTCCTTCTATTTCTTCACCTATTGATTTAACATTAGCTTCTACATATCTAATGTCATCTCTGTGTGATTCAGCAAGAAGCAAACCACCTTTAGTTTTGGTGGTTCCTTCTTTTGTTTTTTCTATGATTAAATTTCTACCTATTGCCTTCATCTATTCTTAAATTATTGATTACACAATCGGTTGATAATATCGTTGTTGCTACTGAAGCTGCGTTTTGCAAAGCACTTTTAGTAACCAACAGTGGATCTATAATCCCAGCATCAATCATATTTACCATGTTTCCTGTAACTACGTCAATACCTTCGTTAGCTTTATTTGGAGTATCGTTACTCAAGCCAGCATTACTAAGTATTGTTTTAAAAGGAGATAATATAGCTTCAGAAAGAACTTTACTACCTATATTAATTTTATTTAGTTTTAATGATGCATTAACTAAAGCAATTCCACCACCTGGCACTATACCTTCTTTGATAGCAGCTTTGGTTGCACAAATTGCATCTTCGACTCTATCACTTTTTTCTTTTAATTCAATTTCAGAGTTAGCGCCTACTTTTACAACAGCTATTTTAGCCGCTAGCATAGCTAGTCTTTTTTCTAATTTAATAACTTCGTGAGAAGGATTATCTTCTTGTAATTTATCTTTAATTCCTTGTATAATAGCTTCTATTTCATCAGAAGTTTCTTTTACTTGTATTATTGTATCTGAATGTGATGTAACGCTTTTTAAACATGTTCCTAGATATTCTATTTGGATTAAATCCATATCATCACCTAAATCTTCATTTACTATTGTAGCTCCTGTTAGAAGTGATAAATCATCTAATGTTTGTTTTTTGTTAATTCCATATGTTGGAGCATCAACAACGTTTATTTTTACATTACCCTTCATTTTATTCATAGCTAGAGCTGATAAAACACCTTGTTCTAAATCGCCTATAATAAGCAAAGGTTTATTGTTTTTTATTACGTACTCTAGCACTGATTGTATTTGCCTGATTGTTTCAACAGGTGATTCAACCAATAATACTAATGGGTTTTCTAATTCAGCAGTTTTATTTTGCTTATTAGTTATAAAATGAGAATTTGTTAACCCTTTATCGTATTGAACTCCTTCAATAACTTCTATTTCAGTTTTACCTGATGCAGAAACTTCCATCATAACAACTCCTGTGTTATCTACGGATCTAAAAGCATTAGCAATTATTTCTCCTAATTCTTTATCGTTGTTTGTTGATATTGTAGCTATTTGATCTATCATATTGCCAGTAACAGGTACTGATATAGATTCTAAATATTTAACAACTTCTTGTACAGCTTTATTAATTCCATTTTTAAGTTCTCTAGAATTAGTTTTATCAGAAACTTTGTAAGCTTCTTCTAAAATAGCGTGAGCTAATATTGTAGCGGTGGTTGTACCATCACCTGCTTCTTTTACTGTTTTACGAGCAGCTTCTTTTATAAGAGTAGCGCCCATGTTTTCTACTGGATCTCTCAGTATAATTGAATCAGCTACTGTTACACCATCTTTTGTTATAACTGGTTTTCCTGTAGCATCTTCTAACATTACACACTTACCGCTAGCTCCTAACGTGGAGCTAACAGCTTGTGTAAGTTTAGTTATACCTTTAAATACATTACCTCTAGCTTCGTCACCGAAGTTAAGGTTTTTGACAATTGCATTTGACATAATTTGATTAGATTTAATTTAATTAATTTTACTTAAAGGTCTTCACGACTTTTGGTCCATTAGCGAACTCTAGTTTTTTAACATAATGAGCAACTGACGAATCAATAGCTTGTTCTGCTCCTTCTAAAGTTTCACGTCTTGTAACGTCGTGCCAAGTATCTTTTTCTTTTTGATCTTGGTGTTCGGTTTGATAGAAACCGTTTGGTAATTGCACAATACGCCAATTTGACTTATCAGCAACGTGCTTCCAAAGGTCTAAGGTTTCTTGTGTAATTTGTGGTTGACTACTCCACGAACTAGTCTGGTAATAAAATGTCATTGGTTTTGGTTTTAAGTTAACATTTGGTTATTGCTCTTCCCGAGCCGGGTATATTTGTATTATCACTTGTTTTATATCATTTTTACTTGCTACGGTTGTATACAGTCTTGATTGCTTAATTCACCATCTCCATCTATAACAGCATACGCAACACCAAAGCTACAATTAGGATCAGCCCAATACCAAGTATCATCTCCACCGTCAAAAGGATCGTCTAAATTAACGTCTTCAAATACAAAATCTCCATCAGTTATACTATACGAAGGATTTATATTTGTATAAGCAAGTATAGTTTGTGTAGGATTAGTTGCGCTATTTTTAAGAACTATTTCAAATCCACCTTGTACATTATTTACATACTTTATATCAGTTTTATCTACACTATTTACATCGTCAATATCTGCGTTAAGAACACCATTCACATCACCATCAGTCCAACCAGCAGGTGTTGCTGTAAAAGTTAAATAAGGTATAAAACCACTTTGAGTTCCAGAAGACGTAGATAATACACCTTTATCATCAGTTGTAGAAGTTGGTGCTGAGTTAGCGTAATCATTACCAGCTTGTACTATAACAACTCTTAGTGAACCAGAGCTAGCATCTGTCATTGCGCCTGAACTAAGCGTTTGTGTGTTGTTAGCATTAGCGTCACTAAAATAAGGTATACCTGTGCCATAGTTTGTACTAAAATCTACATCTGAGTAAAATTCACTTGTAGCAGCATTACTAAAAGTAGTTCCGGTGCCTTGCGCTGTGTGTTTTAAAAGTTTAATTTCTAAACCACCTGAACTTGTGTTTGTTGTTGATCTAAAAGTTAAAGTTAAGTTTGTTATAATTTGCCCACTATACGCAGATAAATCAAAAGCCATAAAAAATCTTGATATTCTATATACAGTTCCAGCTTTACCAGTAACACGACTCATATACACACCTGAAGTATATCCAGAAGGTTGATTTGTAGCAAAGTTACCTGTTTGTCTAGCTGTTGTAAAGCTGCCACCATAAGTACTTCCTATTATAGCGTATTTAGTTGCATTTACTGTTGGCATAGTTTTGTTTTAATCTATTTTAACCCAAGTTTTATCAGGATCAAAGTATATGTAATTAGTACTTGTTGCGTAACCTATTATTCTTACGTAATCACCAGTTCCAGTTGGTCTACTATTTGTAAAAGCACCAGCTGTGTTAGATATATATAATGGTGATCCAATAGCAAAACCGTGACTTGCTTTATAAAAGAAACCTTGTAATAACATACCAGATGTAGCATTTGATCCTAATGCTATTGCAGCCATAGCTGTTGATTTAGCCTCACTGTCAGCATCGGCTGTTGTCCAACCACCGTCTGATTTAATAACATATAAAGTACCCGCTGTAACTGATACTGAAACCGACCATTCAACTATTGTACCACTTCCACTTGCTGTGCTAGCCGTTGGTGTATCATCTAAAACAATGCTAGCTGAAGCGCCAAGTTTTATATCTCCATTTTGATTTAATTGTCCATTTATTGTTGTTGCTCCATCAATAACCGCGGTTGTATCTACAGTAAGATCTCCTAGTACATCAACACCAGAGGCGCTAGTATGGAATTTTTCAACATTATTATAAAAAAGAGCAACCGCACC